>JADMIO011306004.1_pt1 | contig 71763 bp, 62 predicted proteins | sample 8958161 | NCBI WGS metagenome assembly JADMIO01 (sample SAMN16585339, study PRJNA669376) | soil metagenome | isolation source: Crop rotation soil | place: USA: Cullars Rotation, Alabama | collected 2011 | reverse complement strand
CCGCCGCCGGCGCGGCGAGGCGGCCGACCGCGCGCAGGCCGTGGGCCGACAGGGCCTGGGGCGCCGGCGCGGGCGAGGGCAGAGGGCTCAACCGGTCGTGCGGCGGGCGCCAGGCGTCGGACGCCGCGAAGGCCGCGAGGAAGCCGCGCGGGCGGGCGCCGAGCAGGCCCGGCAGGAAGACGCTGAACGCTCCGATCCGGACGCCCAGGCTGCGCAGGGCGCGCCGCTCGGCCTGGCTCAGGGCCTTGAGGTCCGAGCGCACGGCGGCGCGGTCGATCACCCCGCCGGCCTCGATCAGCCGGTAGGCTATGCCGCGGGCCAGGCCCTTCAGCCGCCCGTCGGCCACCGCCGACTGGAGCTTGCGCAGCGGCGCAAGGCTGCGCCCCGCCTCGGCGGCCACGAAGGCTTCCAGCCTGCGCACCGCGCGCTCCCGGGCCGGCTCGGGCCCGAGCTCGCCGAACAGGCGCACCCGCGCCGAGAAGGGCGAGCCGCCGGCGATCTGGCCCGCGCCTTCGCCGCGCCAGAGCACCAGGCCGTCCGGCTGCAGACGGAAGGCGCTGTCCGGCTCGGAGGCCAGCTGGCCGAGCCGGCGCGCCACCTCCGGCGCCACTGCCCGCTGGGCCGCCGCGCGCAGGGCCTTGTCCTCGAGGGTGCTGGAGCCCTGGGCCGCATCGAAGTGGGCCCCGCGCAGGCGTCCGACATAGTGGCCCTCGACCGTCACCGCCCCGTCGGGCGCGACGCCGGCCAGCACCTCGCCGCGGATCCTCAGGCCCCGCATCAGGGCGCTGGTCCGCCGGTCGATGAAGCGCTGCATCAGCCGTTCATGCAGGGTGTCGGAGAGGCGGTCCTCGAGCTGGCGGGTCCGCTCCTGCCAGTGGGCCGGGTCCCTCAGCCAGTCGGGCCGATTGGCGACATAGGCGAGGGTGCGCACCCGCGACAGCCGGCCGGCCAGGGCCTCGATGTCGCCGTCGGCCCGGTCGAGGCCCTTGTACTGCCCCTCGATCCAGTCGTCCGGCACGCGCCGGGGGCCGGTCGTGAGACGCGTGAAGATCGATTGCAGCAGGCGCAGATGCTCGTCGAAGCTGGTCTTGCGGAAGTCCGGCGTCTGGCAGACCTCCCAGAGGAGCCTGAGGCTGTCCGCATCGCGGGCGAGGTCCTGGACCTCGTCCTCCTGGGCCAGGCGGCGCAGGCTGGTCTCGTCCAGCGCCTCGGCCGACAGCTTGAGCCCCGGCCGGTCCGGCTGGGCCGACAGCGAGCGCATCAGGCTTGGCAGGGAGCGGAAGTCGAGCCTGGCGTTGCGCCACTCGGCGGCCTCGACCGGATCGAACCTGTGGTTCTCCACCGCCGCGACCAGGTCCGGATCGATCTCGGGACAGTCGCCCGTGACGCCGAAGGTCCCGTCGGTGCGGTAGCGGCCCGCCCGGCCGGCGATCTGGCCGATCTCGTGGGCGTAGAGCCAGCGCGTGCGTTTGCCGTCGTGCTTCCTGAGGCCCGCGAAGGCGACATGGTCGACGTCCATGTTCAGCCCCATGCCGATGGCGTCGGTCGCCACCAGGAAGTCCACCTCGCCGGACTGGTAGAGCGCCACCTGGGCGTTGCGGGTGCGGGGGCTGAGCGCGCCCATGACCACGGCGGCGCCGCCGCGCTGGCGGCGGATCAGCTCGGCGATGGCGTAGACCGCGTCGGCCGAGAAGGCGACGATGGCCGAGCGGCGGGGCAGGCGGGTCAGTTTCTGCGGGCCCGAATAGGTGAGCTGGGAGAACCGCTCGCGGGTCTGGAACTCGGCGTGGGGGACCAGGCGCCGGATCAGGGGCGCCATGGTGTCCGAGCCCAAGAGCATGGTCTCCGACTGGCCCCGGGCGTGCAGCAGGCGATGGGTGAAGACGTGGCCGCGCTCGGGATCGGCGGCCAGCTGGATCTCGTCGACCGCCAGGAACTCCACCTCGCGGTTCAGCGGCATGGCTTCGACGGTGCAGACGAAATACTGCGGCCGGGGCGGGGTGATCTTCTCTTCGCCGGTGATCAGGGCGACCGAGCGGGGGCCGCGGGCCCGGACGATGCGGTCGTAGACCTCGCGCGCCAGGAGCCGCAGCGGCAGGCCGATCATCCCGGACTGGTGGCCCAGCATCCGCTCGACCGCCAAGTGGGTCTTGCCGGTGTTGGTGGGCCCGAGCACAGCCTTCAGCTGCGGCGGGGGACGGCCGGTCGGGCGGTCGCTCATGGGCCGAAGGTGGGGGATTCAACCGGCCGCGACAAGCCGGGCGGTCCAAGGCGCCGCAGGCATGATCACGATTTCGGCAGGGGTTAAGCTTGCTGGCGCGCGAATGGGAACAGGCGCGAAACAAAGCATGTCCGAATCAGCGACTTCAACCGATTCGGGGTTTGTTCTATACCATATTTAGCGGGTCGAGGGGAGTCCGGCCACAAGGGCGGCGGCGCGAGCGGGCGCGTGACCACTGGACTGCAGCCGGGCCAGGTCGATGCTGGCCCTGCCGATCGGGGTCTCGGCCCTGAGGCTGGTGATCAGGAGGGGCCCGTCGGCCCCCAGGCGCGCGAACTCCAGGGTGATCGGGCGGTTGAGGCCCTGGTTCTTCTTGTTCGGGGGCTTCTTCTTGAAGCCGGCGACCTCCCGATAGCGGATGTCGCAGCGAAACGGCGCGGTGAGCCCGAGCCGCTGGTCCGTGGCGGTCACCGGCGCGTCGGCCGCGGGGCCGAAGTCCAGGGCGTAGAGCTGCTTGCCGTCGAAGAAGAGGTAGGACCGCTCGCAGCTCCTCTCGCGCGAGCCGCCGAGCGTCAGGCGCATCAGCTGGGTCAGGGGATCGGCCGCCGATCGCTTCTGCTCGGGGCTGGCCGGCGGATCGCCGAGGCTGTCGAAGGCTGGCTGGGCGGTCATGCTCACCTCGCCGCCGCGCCAGACCGTGTGGATCCTGCGGTGCGTCTTGCCGGCCAGGTTCTGGGTCTGGAACTCGCCGGGGCGAGGCACGCCGTCCTCGATGCGGCCCTGGCTGGAGGCGACCTGGTGGATGTGCTTGAGCAGCGCCAGTATGCCCGAGCTCGTGAGGTTGGCCTCCGCCCCGAACCCGGTGCGGTCGGCCCGCGCCTCCACCTCGATGTCCAGCACCTTGACCAGCAGCCGGCCGTCGTAGCCGAGGGAAAGGCGCAGCTCCTGATCCGCCGCTCCGGCCGCTCCGGCCGCGCCAGGCGTGGCGAGGGGGAGAATCACGGCCGCGGCGAGGGCGGCGAAGATCGGGCGTCTGGTCTTCACGAGGATATCGAGGTCGCTCCGGTCCCCCTCCTACGACCTTGCCGGGCCGAGATGAACCGGGGTTGAAGGCCCAGACTCCTGCTCGCCTTGACGCGAGAGGGCCTCCTCGCCTATATCGCCCCCTCCCGCGCGGGAGCCTCCGCTTTCGCGCGCGCCGACGTTTTTCTCGAAGGTTTTCCCATGTCTCGCCGCTGCGAACTCACGGGTGTGGGCCCGATGGTTGGCCACAACGTCAGCCACTCCAACATCAAGACCAAGCGGCGTTTCCTGCCGGCCCTGGCCGAGACCACCCTGCATTCCGAATCCCTGGGCCAGGCCTTCCGCCTGAAGGTCTCCAACGCGGCCCTGCGCACCCTGGACTTCAAGGGCGGGCTCGACGCCTTCCTCCTGAATTCCCGCGACACGGCGCTGTCCTCGCGCGCCCTGAAGATCAAGAAGCAGGTCAAGGCCAAGCTGGCCACCGCCCAGGCCTGATCGGCCTCCGGCGAAGCCGGAAAATCCAATAAGAGCCGAACCACGAAGGCACGAAGATCACGAAGGTCTTCGTGCTATTTCTTCGTGTCCTTCGTGAACTTCGTGGTTTCTCTTAATCCCGCTGCGAGGGAGATCACCACGTCCCGATCTTCTCGGCTTCCTTGTGACTGATGGGGTGGTGGGCCGCCTTGTGATCTTCCTCGGCCAGGAAGCGCACGGCCTCCAGCGCCGCCATGCAGCCCATGCCCGCGGCGGTGACCGCCTGGCGATAGACGTCGTCGGTGACGTCGCCGGCCGCATAGACGCCCTTGATCGCGGTCGAGGCCGTGCCGGGCTTCACCTTCAGGTAGCCGCTGGCGTCGGCCTCGATCTGGCCCTTGAACACCTCCGAGGCCGGCGCGTGGCCGATGGCGATGAAGACGCCGTCGCAGGCGATTTCCTGGGTCTCGCCCGACTTGATGTTCTTCAGACGCACGCCGGTGACGCCCATGGGGTCCGTCTGGCCGACCACCTCGTCGATCGCGCTGTCCCAGACCACGGAGATCTTGGGATGGGCGAAGAGCCGGTCCTGGAGGATCTTCTCGGCCCTGAGCTCGTCGCGCCGGTGCACCAGGGTCACCTTGGCGGCGAAGTTGGTCAGGAACAGAGCCTCCTCGACGGCGCTGTTACCGCCGCCGATCACGACCACGTCCTTGCCGCGGTAGAAGAAGCCGTCGCAGGTCGCGCAGGCCGAGACGCCGAAGCCCTGGAACTTCTGCTCGGACTCGATGCCCAGCCACTTGGCCTGGGCGCCGGTGGCGATGATCAGGGTCTCGGCCAGGTACTCGTCGCCCGAGTCGCAGCGCACCCGGAACGGTCGCGCCGAGAGGTCGGCCTCCAGCACCACGTCGCTCTTGATGTCGGCGCCCACGTGCTCGGCCTGGGCGCGCATCTGGTCCATCAGCCAGGGGCCCTGGATGACGTCGGCGAAGCCGGGATAGTTCTCCACGTCCGTGGTGATGGTCAGCTGGCCGCCGGGCTGCATGCCCGCGATCACCACCGGATTCAGCATGGCCCGCGCCGCATAGATGGCGGCGGTGTAGCCGGCGGCGCCGGCGCCCACGATCAGGCAACGAACGGGACGAGGCTCGGACATGCGTACTCCGGTTTCACGCGCGGTAGGTTGGTTGTGCCAACATAGATGGCGATGAGTCCAGCCAAGCCCAAACCGTCCGGCGCAAGGATCCTGTTCCTGCCCGATTGCGGCCCCGAGATCGGGGGAGGGCACGTGATGCGCTGCCTGAACCTGGCCGAGGCGCTGACGGCCAGGGGCGCTGCCTGCGCCATGCTGGCTACGCCGGCGACGATCCAGGTGCTGGACGCCTTCGCCGGGCCGGACCTGGAGCGGATCGATCTCGCTGCGGCGCAGCCCGAAAGCCTGGTCGCCGCCGCCCGCACCGCCGCCGGAGGGTGGGGCTCCGATGTGCTGGTGATCGATCACTACCGGATGGACGCCTGGCACGAGCGGCGGCTCGCCGAGGCGGCTCGGACAATGGCGGTGATCGACGATCTCGCCGACCGCGAACATGAATGCGCCCTTCTGGTCGACCCGGGGCTCGGCCGGACGGAAGACCTGTATCGGCCCCTCACGCCAGCGGGCTCCAGATTGCTGACCGGTCCCGACTACGCCCTGCTCGCACCGGCCTATGCTGAGGCGCGGGCCCGGGCGCTGAAGGCGCGGCGGACAGAGGCGCCGCCGCGGCGGCTCCTGGTCTCGCTGGGCCTGATGGACCTTCGGGGGATCACCGGCCGGGTGCTGCACCTGATCCAGGACCATTTGGCGGAGCTGGAGGTCGACGTGGTCGTCGGCGGCGGGTCCGGGAGCCTGCCATGGCTGCGCCATCTGGAGAACCGGACTCCCGGCCTTCGCCTGCACGTCGACGCCCGCGAGATGGCGCAGCTGATTTCGGCCGCCGACATTGGCGTGGGCGCGGGCGGCTCCTCTACTTGGGAACGGGCGGTGCTCGGGCTTCCCTCGCTCCTGCTGGCCCTGGCCGATAACCAGCGCGACCTGGCCCTGGAACTCGACCGCCGCGGCGCGGTCATCGCGGTCGAGGCCGATGGCGCGATGGGGTTCACAGAGTCCGTGCCACAGGCCTTCGAGCGGCTGCTGGGCGACGGCGCGCTACGTCGAAGCCTCTCAGAGACTTCCGCGGCCCTCTGCGACGGGCGGGGCGCGAGCCGGGTCGCAGACGCGGTGCTGGCGCTGGTCCCCTAGACCGGGAAACCGGCCGCCTTCAGCGTCTCGCCCATCCGCGCCCGCGGCTCGGGCCATTCCTCGGCCAGCAGGCCCAGGCCCAGGACGTCGACATATTCGCCGTTCTTCACGACGTGCCGGCGGAAACGCGCCTCTTCCTGGAAGCCGAAGCGCTGGTGCATGCGCACCACGCCCTTGTTGGTGTCCAGCACCTCGCACCACAGCTTCTGCAGGCCGATCTCGCCGAACGCCTTGTCGATCATCAGGTATTCGACATAGCCGCCGATCCCGCGCCCGCGCACCGAGGGCTCGGCCAGGTAGTAGGCCCAGGCGCCGCGACCATGGCGCCGGTCGATGTCGTAGAAGTTGGCGAGGCCGACCGGCTCGCCGTCCATCTCGATGATCCAGTAGGCCCGCCGTGGGTCGCCCTCTATTCCCGCGAACCAGCGCTCGTGCTCGTCCTGCGAGATCTGGTGGTCGGTGTACATATAGGCGGCGACCTCCGGCGAATTGCGCCAGGCGAGGAGCCGCGCCTTATCGTCGGGCCTCAGGGCGCGGAGCAGGACCTCGGGCGCCGCCATCAGATCCGCCTGTCGCCGCCATAGCTGGCGAGGTCCGGCCGCCCCGCCAGGAGGCGCCGCACGTCGTCGGAGGTGAAGGCCTCATTGTCCGGATAGAGGGCGTCGTAGACCGCCGAGACGAACTCGTAGTCCTCCGGCAGGTCGACGGTCCATCTGAGCTCGCCCTCGTCCCTGGCCTGGGCGTAGCCCTGAAGGCTGTAGCGCTCGGGACGGCGGTAGATGAACGGCAGCACGTGCTCTCGCTCATAGGGATCGGTCGCCTCGGCGGCAGCCTCGACGAGCACCTGGCGCTTGACGATGTCGGCGTCCAGGCCGCGCGGGAAGGTCCGGCGGCCCCAGGTGTTGGCGGTGTAGTCCGCGCCCGTTTCCAGGTGGCGCTCGATCACTGCGTCGATGACCTCCCAGTCCAGGAGCGGGCAATCGCCGGTCAGGCGCAGCATGTGCTCGGCCGGTCCCTTGGCCTCGAGCGCCCCGGCGTAGCGGGCCAGGACATCCTCCAAAGGGCCGCGGAACACCTCTACGCGGGCCCCCTCGAGCACATCGGCCAGCACGTCGTCCGTGCGGTCCTCGCTGATCGCCACGACGATCCGGTCCACGCGCCGGCAGCGGCGCACGCGTTCGACCTCGCGCAGGATCATCGGCGCGCCGGCCAGCGGCCGCAGCACCTTGCCCGGCAGCCGGGTCGACGACATGCGCGCCTGCAGGATGGCGAGAATCAAGGCGGGCCCCGCGGAGACGGGGGAAGGCTAGGCGCTAAGCGGCCCTAAGCCCACTCGATCTTGAGGATCTCGTAGGCCTTCACGCCGCCGGGGGTATTCACCTCGACCACGTCGCCGACTTCCTTGCCGATCATCGCGCGCGAGAGCGGCGAGGTCAGCGAGATGCGGCCCTGTTTCACGTCCGCTTCGTGCTCGCCGACGATCTGGTAGCGGCCTTCCTCCTCGGTGTCCTCGTCGACCACGGTCACGGTGGCGCCGAATTTCACCTGCGAGCCAGAAAGCTTGGTGACGTCGATCACCTGGGCGCGCGCCACCCGGTCCTCGATCTCGGCGATTCGGCCTTCGATCCAGCCCTGGCGGTCCTTGGCCGCGTGATACTCGGCGTTCTCGGACAGGTCGCCGTGGCTGCGCGCCTCGGCGATGGCGGCGATCACTTCGGGCCGCTCGACCGTCTTCAAACGCTTCAATTCTTCGTCGAGGGCCTGAAAGCCCTCGGCGGTCATCGGCACTTTTTCCATTGCGGAGTTTGGCTCAGATTCGCCCTGTGAAGGATCGTCCCGTCCGCGGGCGCTGTCGTCCGGGGGTGAAAAGGATAATGGCGGCGAAGCTGGACATCAAGAGCACCGCTACGCCGGCGCGGCAGGCCGCTCCGGCGGACCGTCTCCCGTGTCTCCGCCACATCTGGTGGCCCGTGCGGCCACGCGTGTCGAGTTCCTGACCTACATGCGAGCACCCCTGCCGCTGAGGGAGCGATAAACGCGCAGGTCGGTCGGAAGTTCTGCGGCGGCCTTCTGCCGCCGCGCCGTCAGCCTACCAGCTGACCTTCCCGCTGGCGGTCAGAAGACCGATCAGCATGGCCAGGCCCAGCAGGGCCACGATCACGACGCCCAGGCCTTCGGTTGCCTGGGTCGGACTGAACTTCTTACGATGTACTGGATGATGTTCTTGAGCCATGTCGGCGCATCCTCAGTATTCGAGGCGGATTGCCCCATGCCCGGGCCGCGGCAGGCGGCCTTACTGAGTGCGCCGGTCGAAGGTGAGTAGAATTCCGGCCGACCGAGCGCGCCGAACTGAAGCCCTGCCGAAGCGAGGCGATGGCCGAGTCTTTGCCCAGTTCTTAAACAAGTCAATAATCGGCGACGCTTCATGACGCCGATTTCACGTGAGCGTCCCCTCCTGATCACAGGCGGTCGCCCGCGAATTCTGCAAATGCGTGTCGATTGCGATGCCCGAGGGGCGTCTCAGCCGTAGCTCTGCAGCGGCCGCACCTCCAGCGAGCCCTGCTTCAAGGCCGTGATCGCCTGGGCCGCTGCCAGGGCGCCGGAGGCGGTGGTGTAATAGGGGATCTTCATGGTCAGGGCGGTGCGCCGGATCGAGAAGCTGTCCTTCAGCGACTGCAGGCCCTCGGTGGTGTTGAAGACCAGCTGCACCTCGCCGTTCTTCATCCTGTCGACGATGTTGGGACGGACGTTCTCGTAAACCTTGGCCACCCGGTCGACCGGGATGCCCTGCTCGTTGAGGAAGTTGCAGGTCCCCTCTGTGGCGATGACGCGGAAGCCGTCGGCGACCAGCCGTCGGACCGGGTCGAGGATCCAGGGCTTGTCCGATTCCTTCACCGAGACGAACACGCACCCCGAACCGGGCAGGGTGACGCCGCCGCCGAGCTGGCTCTTGGCGAAGGCGCGGGCGAAGGCCTGGGCCGGATCCTCGCCGGGCCGGACCCAGTCGAGGCCCATGACCTCGCCGGTCGAGCGCATCTCCGGGCCCAGCACGGTGTCGACGCCAGGGAAGCGGGCGAAGGGGAACACCGCCTCCTTCACCGCGATGTGGTCGTAGGGCGGGGTGTGCAGGCCGAAGTCCGCCAAGGGCTCGCCGGCCATGATCTTGGCGGCGATGGCGGCGACCGGGCGGTTGATGGTCTTGGCGACGAAGGGGACCGTGCGGCTGGCGCGAGGGTTCACCTCCAGCACATAGATCCGCGGATTGTCCCCGTGCGGCTCCTCGATGGCGTACTGGACGTTCATCAGGCCGCGGACCTCGAGGGCCTCGGCCAGGAGCCTGGTCTGACGCTCCAGCTCGGCGATGGTCTCGGGCTTCAGCGAGAACGGGGGCAGGGAGCAGGCCGAATCGCCCGAGTGCACCCCCGCCTCCTCGATGTGCTCCATGATCCCGGCCACGAATACGGTCTTGCCGTCGGCCAGGGCGTCGGCGTCCACCTCGGTCGCGCGCGAGAGGTACTGGTCGATCAGAACCGGCGAGTCGCCCGACACCTTCACCGCGTCGCGGATGTAGCGGTGCAGCTGCTCGTCGTCGCGGACGATCTCCATGGCCCGCCCGCCCAGGACGTAGGAGGGGCGGATCACCACCGGGAAGCCGATCTTGTGGGCGCCGGCCAGCGCCTCCTCGGGCGTGCGGGCGATGGCGTTGATCGGCTGGGCGATGTTCAGCTTCTGCAAGAGCTGCTGGAAGCGCTCGCGGTCCTCGGCCAGGTCGATGGCGTCCGGCGAGGTGCCGAGGATCGGCACGCCGGCGGCTTCCAGGGCCGCCGCCAGCTTCAGCGGCGTCTGGCCGCCGAACTGCACGATCACGCCCAAAAGCTCGCCCGAGGTCCGCTCGGTCTCGATCAGCTCCAGCACGTCCTCGGCCGTCAGGGGCTCGAAATAGAGGCGGTCGGAGGTGTCGTAGTCGGTCGAGACCGTCTCGGGGTTGCAGTTCACCATGATCGACTCCAGGCCGATCTCCTTCATGGCGAAGGCCGCGTGGCAGCAGCAGTAGTCGAACTCGATGCCCTGGCCGATGCGGTTGGGGCCGCCGCCGAGGATGATCACCTTCTTGCGGCCCGACGGATCGCTCTCGCACTGGGGCGCCTGGCCGAGCGCGCCCGACTCGTAGGTCGAGTACATGTAGGGCGTCTTGGCCGCGAACTCCGCGGCGCAGGTGTCGACCCGCTTGAACACCGGCCTGACCTTCAGGGCCCGGCGGGCGGCGCGGACCTCGGCCTCCTTGCCGCCGGTCAGCTGGGCCAGCCGGGCGTCGGAGAAGCCCATGGCCTTCAGCCGCCGCAATCCCGCCTCGTCCCTGGGCAGGCCGTTCCTGCGGATGTCCTCCTCGACCGCGACCAGATGCTCGATCTGGCGCAGGAACCAGGGCTCGTAGAAGCAGGCGGCGTTGATCTGCTCGACGGTGAGGCCGTGGCGGAAGGCCTGGGCGATCACGCGGATGCGGTCGGGGGTGGGCTGGGCCAGGGCGCTGACGATGGCGGCGCGGGCCGTCGCCTCGTCCGGATCGTCGGCGCCGGGGATGGCGATCTCGTCGAAGCCGTTGAGCCCCGTTTCCAGCGAGCGCAGGGCCTTCTGGAAGCTTTCCAGGAAGGTGCGGCCGATGGCCATGGCCTCGCCGACCGACTTCATCGAGGTGGTCAGGTAGGGCTCCGAGCCCGGGTACTTCTCGAAGGCGAAGCGCGGGATCTTGGTGACGACGTAGTCGATGGTTGGCTCGAAGGAGGCGGGCGTGGCGCCGGTGATGTCGTTGTCGAGCTCGTCCAGGGTGTAGCCGACGGCCAGGCGGGCCGCGACCTTGGCGATCGGGAAGCCGGTGGCCTTGGAGGCGAGGGCCGAGGACCGCGACACCCGCGGGTTCATCTCGATCACCACCATACGCCCGTCGCGGGGATTGACCGCGAACTGCACGTTGGAGCCGCCGGTCTCCACGCCCACCTCGCGCAGCACCGCGATCGCGGCGGCGCGCATGCGCTGGTATTCCTTGTCGGTGAGGGTCAGGGCCGGGGCGACGGTGATCGAGTCGCCGGTGTGCACGCCCATCGGATCGATGTTCTCGATCGAGCAGACGATGATGCAGTTGTCCGCCTTGTCGCGGACGACCTCCAGCTCGTACTCCTTCCAGCCGAGCACCGACTCCTCGACCAGCACCTCGTGGGTGGGCGAGAGGTCCAGGCCCCGCTCGATGATCTCGCGGAACTCCTCGACATTGTAGGCGATGCCGCCGCCGGTGCCGGCCAGGGTGAAGGACGGGCGGATGATCGCCGGCAGTCCGACGTACTCCAGCCCCTCGATCGCCTCGTCGAGCGTATGGGCGACGCGGGAACGCGGGCTCTCCAGCCCGATCGTATCCATGGCGTCGCGGAACAGCTGCCGGTCCTCGGCCTTGTCGATCACGTCGGCCTTGGCGCCGATCATCTCGACTCCATACTTCTCCAGCACGCCCGTGCGCTCGAGCGTCAGGGCGGTGTTCAGCGCCGTCTGGCCGCCCATGGTGGGGAGCAGGGCGTCCGGCCGCTCCTTCTCGATGATCTTCTCGACCATGGCCGGGGTGATCGGCTCGATATAGGTCGCGTCCGCCACGTCCGGATCGGTCATGATGGTGGCGGGATTCGAATTGACCAGGATGATCCGGTAGCCCTCGGCCCTGAGCGCCTTGCAGGCCTGGACGCCGGAATAGTCGAACTCGCAGGCCTGGCCGATGACGATGGGGCCCGCGCCGATGATCAGGATCGAGGAGATGTCGGTCCGCTTGGGCATCAAATCAACTTTACGAGTTCTTCAACAAGGCGCTTTGCCACTTCGTGCAATATCTCTCCGGAAAATAGAATCAACACATATTTCAAGACCTTGTTCACAAAGCGTTCGATTAGATCGATGGGAACGCGTGGTTGAATTAATGTGGATTCAAATGCCGCGATCTCACTTAAATATATTTGCTTGGTTTCCTCGTCGCTCTCGTTATCGCCGCGAATGGCGTCCGCAAGTTCTCTTAGATCGGCCGAAATCGGTTCCTTGGCCGAATTATCTATTGTGCTGACATATCTGTCCGAAGCCGGAATCTCAACGCTAATCGAACTGTCGTCTTCATTATTGGCTAACGCGAGCGTCGAATTATCGATAGACTCAGTAAGCCATTCCCAGCCAAGGCGATTGAAGACACCAAGCGCCGACTTGATTTCCGAACTATCCGTGTCTCTGTTGGTTCTAAAGGAATCAATGCCAGCCTTGCTAATCCATATTCGAGCCTGAGCATGAGGCGTTCGGATAACTTCAAGAACACCGGCTAATCTAAGAAGGTCGATACCGTCATTTGCGATATCTTGATCTATGTTGATCCGTTTTGTGCGATTGTTAATGTATTCGACGATCTGCGCCGGAGTCAAAACCGCCGTGGTTCGACCGGTCGCCCCGAATTCGGCTTCGGTGTGCGCGATGATCGCTACGGCAATGTATTCTGGAAGGTCCATTTCCGTTCGGCAGTGCAGTCGCCAGCGCAGGGACGCGGATACGGCGGCCGCGCCTCTCACCGGCTGAATTGCGGGTTAAGCGGCTCGTTTAGAGAGGCTCATGCGCCGGCGCAAGCCAGGCTGTGACCGAAGCCGATCCGCGGTGTCTCAGCCGTCAGGCGGCGGCCTTGCAGAACGCACTCTTGCCGCCGTGGGCGCGGAGCATGTCGACATAGTCCGCGGTCATCCCCGACGCCCGGCCCAGCGCCAGCTGACCGGAATCCAGCAGGGGCCGCACGGCCTGGGTCCAGGCCGCCGCGCAGACCTCCTTGGGCCTGGCGCTGGCCGAGCAGTCCATCAGGGCGTCGAAGGCACTGCGATATGAGGCGAAGCTCGCCCGGGTCATGGGAGAGCCGTGGCCGGGCAGAGCGATCTGGAAGGGCGTGGCCCAGACCTCCGCCAGGGCCTTGCGCCATCCGGCCGGGCAGGCGGTGTCGAGGAAGGCGGCGGGCAGGGTCACCAGGTCCCCCACGGCCGCCACGCGGGCCCTCGGATCGTAGAGCCAGACGTCTCCGGCGGTCGCCGCGTCCGGCGCCAAGTGCACGTCGAAGGTGCGTCCGCCGATGATCATCCGCTGGGACCTGTCGATGGGCGTGTCCGGCGTCAGGGGCCTGGGATCCTCCATGACCTTCAGATCGGCCTCGAGGTCCTCGGCGGTCTCCGGCGCCGCCTTGCCGGAGGCCAGGTAGGCCCGCGTGTCGGCCGCGCTCTTGGGGAAGAAATCCTTCAGGGCGCCCTCGATGGCGCGGCTGGCGATGACCCGGGCGACCGGATTGGCCTCGAGCAGGCGGGCGTTGCCGCTGGTGTGGTCCAGGTGCCAGTGGCTGTTGACGATGGCGACGATGGGCAGGCGCCGGTCCCGGGCGAAGGCGAGGATCGCGTCCTGGCGCCAGGGGTGCCGGCCGGTGTCGAGGACGATCAGTCCCTCCGGCGCGCGGAAGATCACCGTCCCGCCGTCCGGTTCGCGCTTGGGTAGAAATTCGCCGCGCAAAAACCAGACATCCGGGACCACCAGCCGGAATTCAGGCCTCGGTTCTGCCTTGATCTGAGCCGTCGCCGGCGATCCGCAGGTCAGTGCCGCCAGAGCAAAGGCGGCCAGAAGGCCAGTGCGCATCGCGATTCCCCAAGGTGCCTCGGCCAAGCTGAGCCGTTGGACGCGCCGCGATCAAGTGTAGGCTTCGCAACATTGGCGTAACACAACGTTACGCGTCCCGGACCACGGTTCTCGGAACGAGGTTCAACATGCCCTCAACTTTGATGGGGCGGGGCCGGGAGTGCGCATCGGGGGCGCTTTTCGGGCCAAAATTTGGCTGATGTGGCTATTTTGTGATGGCGCGAGGCCGGAACTCCGGCTTAGGCTGGATTCACGCATTGGTTGGGCTCCCGGTCGGGGCGACCGGTTCAGGGGACTGAGTCACATGAGAAAAGGTCTATTGGCGTCCACCATCATTGGTGGCCTCAGCGGCGTGGCGTTGGCTGGCGTTCCGGTCGCCTCCTGGGCGCAAGATGCGAGCGCGGCGACTCCGCCGGCCAAGGCCGCGGCCCAGACCCCGCAGAGCGCGACCAACGTCGGCGAGCTGGTGGTGACCGGCTCGCGCATCCGCCACTCGACCTTCAACTCGCCCGCGCCGATCTCCGTCGTCACCACCGACGAGGCGAAATCCCAGGGCTTGTTCAGCGCAGCCCAGGCGATCCAGAGGACGACCGCGGCGGCGGGCTCCGTGCAGCTCAACGCCCAGTTCGGTCAGTTCGTGACCAACGGCGGCCCGGGCCTGGACACGGTCTCGCTGCGTGGCCTCGGCGACGTGCGGACCCTGGTGCTCCTCAACGGGCGTCGCCTGAACCCCGCCGGCGTCGGCGGTACGGTCGCCGCTCCCGACCTGAACATCATTCCCACCAACGTGGTCGACCGCTTTGAGGTCCTGAAGGACGGCGCCTCGTCGATCTATGGCTCCGACGCCATCGGCGGCGTGGTCAACATCATCACCAAGAACAACATCCACGGGCTGGAGATCGAGGCGGACGGTTACGTCCCTCAGAATCACGGCGCCGGCCAAAACTATATCGTGTCGGTGGATGGCGGCATGGTGACCGACAAGTACCACTTCATGTTCGTCATCGAGCACGACAACGAGACGGGCATCACCGTGGGCGACCTGCCCGGCGGCAACTGCCCGCTGGAGCTGCAGGCCCTGCCGGGGAGCCATACCTACAACTTCGGCCGCAGCTACGCGAACGGATCGCCTTACTGCACGTTCACTCAGACCAATTTCGTCGACGACCTCTCGACCGGCGCCACCTTCGTCTACGACCCGAGCCAGCCGGCGACGTTCCCCTATTCGCCGTTCAAGCAAAACGGCTTCGGCGCCAACCCGCGCGTCACCAACATCGAGACCGATCCCCGCGACAAGGACATCTATGCCCTGACGCCGTCACGTAAGACCTCGGGCTACATCAGCGGAGGGGTGGACCTGACGCCGACGACCGAGCTCTACTTCGAGGGCTTGATCACCCACAAGACGGCCGAGGCCCGGTTCCCGGGCCAGTTCTTCCCGGCCGACATCCCGACGATCATCGCGGCCTCGTTCAGCCCGTTCAATCCGTTCCCGGATTTCGTGCAGCCGGTGCTGACCTTGCCCACACAGTCGGAAACCGTGAGTGACACCTTCGGCCGCGGGCTCATCGGGCTGAAGGGCGACCTCTTCAAGGTGCCTGATTGGAAGTTCGATCTCGGGGTCACCTACGGCCAGAGCGACGCCAGCTACACCCTGCGTCCACAGCTGATAAACAGGCTGAACAACGCGCTGGACGTCGTGCCGGTCGGTCCGGGCTTCACCGGGCCGAAGCGGTTCAATCCGGTCGACGGCCAGACCTATACCTGCGCGGTCAACATCTCCAATCCGAGCGAGGGCTGCTATCCGCTCAACTGGTTCGAGAGCTCGACCCAGCTCTCGAGCGATCCGGCCCTGGCCTACATGACCACGACCGACACGGGCCACACTACGTTCAAGCAGGTGGTCGTCGACGGCCACATCGACGGCCCGCTCTTCAACCTGCCGGCCGGACGGGTACAGGCCGTGCTCGGCGGCGAGTTCCGCTACGACAATATCAACGACACGCCCGGGCCCCAGGCGCTGGCCAACAACTACTTCAACCTGACGACGGCGGGAGTCACCGCCGGAGACGAGTCGGTCGCCGAAGCCTATACCGAAATCGAGGTTCCCCTGCTGAAGGGGCTGCCGCTGGTCGAGAGCCTGGTGTTCAACGGCTCGGGGCGCTTCACCCATCATAGCCTGGCGGGCGACCACTGGACCTTCCGGGCCAGCGGCAACTGGCAGCTCATCCCGTCCTTCCGGATCCGCGCCAGCTACGGCACCTCGTTCCGGGGCCCCGAGCTCTTCGAGAACTACCTGGCGCACCTGATCGCCTTCACCTCGGCCGGCGACCCCTGCGCCCAATACGGCCAGAACGCCGCGCCGGGTTCCAACCTCTTCAAGAACTGTGCGTCGGAAGGCTTGGCGCCGGACTTCATCGGGTACGGATCGACGCCTCAGGACATCCAGGAAGGCGCCCAAGGCCGACTGAAGCCGGAGACTTCGAAGAACTTCACCGTCGGCGGCATCTTCCAGCCGCAGTTCGCCGATCTCCAGATCACGCTCGATTACTATCATATCGTGATCAACAACGAGATCGCCGAGCTCGGCGCCTCCAATATCCTGAACCTTTGTTACGACAGCGCGCAATTCCGCAACGGCTCGCCCTATTGCACCCTGGTGGATCCGCGCGACTCCAATGGCCAGATCGCCTCGATCGACGACCGGTTCCTGAACATCGCCGAAGAACGCACGTCGGGCCTGGATCTCGAAGTGCTCTATCGGAAGGACACCAGGTTCGGCATGGTCAGCCTGCACGGCGAGGCGACCTACCAACTGCAGCACACCCAGACGCTGTTCCCGGGGGCGGACCCGATCAACTATCTCGGGACGTTCGGCTACCCGCGGATGGTGTTCAACACCGACGCGCGGCTGAAGCACGGCAACTGGGAGTTCACCTGGGCGACCAATTTCCTGGGCCACCAGCAGGAATACACCCTGACCGGCGAAACCCCGGGGGGCCGCTACAACCTCGACCAGACCGCGCAGTGGTATAACACCCTGTCGGTCGGCTACACCGGCGACAAGTGGAAGCTCATCGTCGGGGTCCGAAACATCGAGGACAAGTATCCGCCGGTGATCTCCAACAACCCCGACCTGGCCTATGCCTCGCGCGTCGGCGAGTTCGCCAACGGCTACGGCAACCTCGACCTTTACGGCCGGACCTTCTTCGTCAACTTCAACAAGAAGTTCTGATCCTGGGGGCGGCGCCTCGAAAGAGACGCCGTCCGCTCGTCATCCCCGCGTACCCTGGAGGGGTCTGTGAACCGCATCGCCGTGCTCGGAACACTCATCGGCCTGTTCCTGGCGGCCGGCCCTCCCGTCGCCTCCGCCGCGCCGACGCCGCCGACGGCGGCCGACTTCACGCGTCCGCCGCTGATCAGCGACGTCTCCGTTTCTTCCGACGGCAAGCACATCGCGGCCCTCACGGCGCCCGATGGTCAGAACGTGGTCATTTCGCTGTGGAACACCGCCTCGCTGGCCGAGAAGCCCTACATCATCGGCGCCAACAACCACGTCCGGTTCCTCGACGTCCTGTTCCTGAAGAACGACCGGCTGCTGGTCATAACCATCCAGACCTTCACCTACGGCGAGTTTAAGGGCCACCTGGTCAAGTCCTACGTCACCGACCTGCAGGGCAAGAACTGGCGGCCGCTGCTGCCGCAAGGCGGCGTGAACAACTCTCCTGCGGCGGACTTCGAGGACGCGCTGAACGACGCGCGGCTCATTTCGCGCCTGCCGCAGGACCCCCAGAATGTGCTGGTCGAAGACGAGCGCCGCGACAGCCGTGGCGATGTCCTGAAGGTCAATATCTACACGGGCGCCGCCGAGAGGGTCGAACACGCGGCCGAGAACTTCGGCGACTACCAGGCAGACCTGAAAGGCGATCTTCGCGCCAAGGTCGAAAGCAACTACGACAACGGCAAGGTCTATCTGGCCCAGTGGCTGCGCAATCCGACCAGCGGCAAGTGGGAGGAGCACTTCCGCTCTTACGCCAAGGATCGTTCGATCACCGAGATCGTGGCCTTCACGCCCGATCCGAACATCGTCTACGTCACGACGCCCAATGGCGGGGACCACACCGCCTACTTCGAATACGACATCCAGAAGCGGAAGATCGTCGAGCCGGCGTTCGCCCATAAGCTTTTCGATGTCGGTGCGTCGCTGTTCCGGCCACGAGTGATCCAGTCTCACCTGGCCGCGGACTATGGCCGGGTGCTCGGCTTTGACTTCCTCGGGCCCGACCGGGAAACCTATTGGTCGGACGACAAGATGGCCGCCATCTCCGAGGGCTTGAACAAGGCCCTCGGCATAAGGACGACCCGGGTGAACTGGACCGATCCGGGGACCGGCGTCACCGCTCCGATCGAGGTCGGCGATGGCGCGAGCGCCAAGATCGTGGATTGGTCCGACGACCTCCGCTACATCATCGCGGAAAAGACCGGACCGAAAGATCCGGGCGAATTCTATCTGCTGACGAACGGCACCAAGCTGGAGTTCCTCGGCAAGGCGCAGCCCTGGATCGATCCGGCGGCGCTCGGCGACACGCGATTGGTGGAGTATCCCGCCCGCGACGGCCTGATGATCCCCGGCTTCCTGACCACCCCGAACAAGGCGATCTTCGGGCCCGGCCCGTATCCCACCCTGATCGAGCCCCACGGTGGTCCGTGGGCCAGGGATTTCCTTGAATGGAACGCCTTCGGCTGGACCCAGTATTTCGCGGCGCGCGGCTATGCGGTGCTCGAGCCGCAATTCCGTGGCTCCGAGGGGTGGGGGCAGAAGCTCTGGCGCGCCGGCGACGCCGAGTGGGGCCAGAAGATGCAGGACGACAACGACGACGCGGTCAAATGGCTGGTCGCCGAGAAGATCGCCAATCCGAACCGCGTCGCGATCTTCGGCTATTCCTACGGCGGCTATGCGGCCCTAGCTGCGTCGATCAGACCCAACGGCCTCTATCAATGTGCGATCTCGGGCGCAGGAGCCGGGGATCTCAACGAATTCTGGCGCGCCACGAACGAAGACCGTTTCCTGCGGGAGTTCCAGCAGCCCACGGTCAAGGGGCTGGATCCGATCGCCCATGCCAAGGAGGCGAAGATCCCCGTCTTCCTGTACCACGGGGACCGCGACCGCGTCGTGAAGCCTGAGGACTCCCGCAGGTTCGCCGCGGCGCTCAAGTCCGCCGGAAAGCCCTACAGGTTCCTGCAGATCCCGGACATGGGGCACACCAGCGACACCTGGACCCCGGCCATGGCCGCAGAACAGCTCACGGCCGTGGAGGATTTCCTGAAGACCGGCTGCAAGCCCGGGGGGCTCTGACCGCTTGGGCGCCGATTTTTTGGGCAGGTTTTGCGAAGGCCCAAATCTTGATCAATCGGTGATGCGCCGCTAGGCAAGCGGTGCGCCGCGCCCTCCATTCGCGCCGGCGGGGGAGGGGTGTCCATGCGTCTCAAGATCGGCCTGGCGAAGGCGACCGCTTTCGCCCTCGCGGCCCTGCTCGCGCCGGCCGCCGCGTCGGCCCAGACCACCCAGCCCAGCGCCGGCGACACCGCCTGGATCCTGTCGGCGACGGCGCTCGTGCTGTTCATGACCCTGCCGGGCCTCGCCCTGTTCTACGCCGGCCTCGTGCGGGTGAAGCACACCCTCTCGGTGATGGCCCATTGCGTGGCCGTGGCCTGCCTGATGTCGATCGTCTGGCTGGTCATCGGCTACAGCCTGGCCTTCGACGGACAGGCGCCGCTGATCGGCGGTTTGCACAAGCTGCTGCTGAACGGGGCGCGCGGGGCGATGTGGGGCTCGATCCCCGAGCCGGCCTTCTTCATGTTCCAGGCGACCTTCGCGGTCATCACGCCGGCCCTGATCATCGGCGCCTACGTCGAGCGGATCAAATTCGGCGCGGTCTTGCTGTTCAGCGCCCTCTGGCTCGTCGTCGTCTACGCCCCGGTCGCCCACTGGATCTGGGGCGGCGGCTGGCTCGCCCAGCGCCACGTGATGGACTTCGCCGGGGGCATGGTGGTGCACGCCACCGCCGGCGTCTCGGCGCTGATCGCGGCCGTGATGATCGGCCCGCGGGACGGTTTCCCGCGCGACCTGCACCCGCCCCACAACCCGGGCATGACCATGATCGGCGCGGGCATGCTCTGGGTCGGCTGGTACGGCTTCAACGGCGGCAGCGCCCTGGCGGCCAACGGCGATGCGGCCATGGCGCTCCTGGTCACCCACATCTCGGCCTCGACCGCGGGCCTGGTCTGGGCCCTGATCGAGAAGCTCCGCTTCAAGCGCGCCAGCATGGTCGGCATGGTCACCGGCGTGGTGGCGGGCCTCGCCACCATCACCCCGGCCTCGGGCTACGTGGGGCCGATCGGCGGGCTCTGCCTCGGCGCCGCGGCCAGCGTGATCTGCTTCTTCGCCGTCGATTTCATCAAGCACCGCTGTCGCATCGACGATTCCCTCGACGTCTTCGCCGTGCACGGGGTCGGCGGCATCCTGGGCAGCCTGCTGGTGGCCGTGTTCGCCAGCAAGGCCCTGGGCGGCGCGGGCTATGCCCCGGGCGTCGACATGGGCGGTCAGGCGGTCACCCAGGCGCTCGGCGTCCTGGCCACCATGGCCTGGTCGGCCGTCGCCAGCGTGGTTCTGCTGTTCCTGGTGAAGCTGGCCGTGGGCCTCAGGGCCTCGGACGCCTCGATCGAGGAGGGCCTGGACCTCTCCGCCCACGGCGAGCGCGCCTATACGCCTTGAGGCCTTGGCCCGCCTGGAACATCCTGGGCCCGACCGAGGGGAGGGCCCGTCCATGAAGCCGCCGATTCTGATGCTGGCCGCCGTCCTGGCCGGCTCGACCGCCCTGGCCGCCGACGCGCCCAAACAGCCGGGCCAGCAGATCGCGCTGACCACGCAGACCGCGTCTGGCCAGGCGATCCCGTCGCCCGGCGGTCCTCTTCAGGTGACCGCCACCATCTCAGAGCTGGCGCCAGGCGAGACCACGATCGTGCACAAGCACCCGTACCTCCGCTACGACTACATCCTCGAGGGGCGCCTGCAGGTGACCAACTTCGTCACCGGCAAGGTCGACGTGGTCGGTCCGGGCCAGTTCGTGGTCGATCCGATCGACCAGTGGCACCAGGGCAAGGCGATCGGCGGCAAGCGCGTGCGGCTTCTGGTCGTCGACACGGCCCCGGCGGGCAAATCGAACCTGATCCCGAAGGAGCCGGCGAAGTAGGCCGCTAGGCTTGGCCCAGGACCTCGTCCGTCCGCACGATCCGGCAGTATTCGCCGTCCAGGTTCGCCAGCGACATGGCGTGGACGTCTTCGGCGGAACGGAGCACCCCGCGGGCGTCGCGCTTGGCGTAGGTGAAGCAGGCGTCCTCCACCAGATCGACCTCGTAGCCGAGGTTCGCCGCGTGGCGGACCGTGGTTTCGACCGAGTTGTTGGTGATCACCCCGCAGACCACCAGCCGGCGGGCGCCGGCGCGCGCGAGGAATTCGCCCATCGCCCGGTCGACGAAGGCGCTCTGCACCCGCTTCGGGATCACCGTCTCGCCGGGCGCCGGCGCCGTCTCGGGCTTGAACTCGTGCCCCGGACCGCCGGGCCGATAGGACGATCCCGGCTCCGTCGAGTCGTGGCGAACATGCGCCAGCACGCCGCCGCTGCGACGCCAGGCGTCCAGCAGCCGAGCGACATTGGCTTCGGCGTGCGGGTTGTTGCGAGGGCCGTCGGCCGCCCAGCGGGGATCGTCGATAGCCTGCTGCAGATCGATGATCAGCAGGGCCGCGTCGCGATACTCCCTAGCGGGCATCATCCATCAGGCCGGCGAAACGCTCGAACAGGTAGAGCGAGTCCGTGGGGCCCGGCGACGCCTCGGGGTGATGCTGCACCGAGAACACCGGCTTGTCCTTGAGCGCCAGGCCGGCGTTGGTGCCGTCGAACAGGGAGACGTGGGTCTCCTGGACGGGTTCGGGCAGGCTGTCGCGGTCGACGGTGAAGCCGTGGTTCATCGAGACGATCTCGACCTTGCCGGTGGTCAGGTCCTTGACCGGATGGTTCGCGCCGTGGTGGCCCTGGTCCATCTTGACGGTCTTGGCCCCGAGGGCGAGGGCCAGCATCTGATGGCCGAGGCAGATGCCGAACACCGGCTTGCCCGACTCCACCAGCTTCCTGATCTCGGGCACGGCGTATTCGCCGGTCGCGGCCGGGTCGCCCGGACCGTTGGAGAGCAGGACGCCGTCAGGGTTGCGGACCAGGATGTCCTCGGCGGGGGTGCCCGCCGGCACCACGGTCACCCGGGCGCCGATGGAGGTCAGGGCGCGCAGGATGTTGCGCTTCACCCCGTAGTCCACGGCCACGACCTCGTACTTGGGCTCGCCGGCCTTGGCGTAGCCCTCCGGCCAGGTCCACAGGCCCTCGTCGAACACGAAGGGCTGGGTGCAGGAGGCGTCCTTGGCCAGGTCGAGGCCGACGATGCCGCTCCAGGCCCTGGCGGCGGCGACCAAGGCGTCGAGGTCGAACTTGCCGTCGGGCGCATGGGCGATGACGCCATGGGGCATGCCGTGCTCGCGCACGCTGCGGGTCAGGGCGCGGGTGTCGATCCCGGCCAGGCCCACCACGCCGCGGCGCTCCAGCCAGCCGTCGAACGAGCCCATGGCGCCGCGCTCGGCGCGCCAGTTGGCCGGCGGCGTCGGGACGTCACGGAAGATCGCGCCCCGGGCCGCGGTCTCCGAGCCCGCGCCGAACTGCTCGACGTCCTCGACATTCACCCCGACGTTGCCGACGTGCGGGAAGGTGAAAGCCACGATCTGGCTCATGTAGGAGGGGTCGGTGAGGATCTCCTGGTAGCCGGTCATGGCGGTGTTGAAGCACACCTCGCCGACCGCCTGCCCGACCGCGCCGACGCCCTTGCCCTGGTAGATGGTCCCGTCCGCGAGCGCGAGGACTCCGGTGACGCCGGGCATGAGTTGTTGGGCCATGGGCGTCTCCTTAAGCCAGCGGACAAACGGCCGCTAGCTAGGGACGTCGGGAGGAGTCGTCAACGCATGAGGCCGACTTCGTGAAGTGGCCCCTCGCCGCGGGTCTTGCTAAGCCCCAGCCATGATCTCGATCCGCCCCGCCTTGCCCGAGGACACCGACCTGGTCTGCAGCTTCATCCGCGAGCTCGCCGAGTACGAGCAACTGGCCCACGAGGCCGTCGCCACCCCCGAGGATGTCCGAACGGCCCTGTTCGCGACCCAGCCCCGGGTCTTCTGCGACTTGGCGGAGTGGGACGGCGAGCCTGCCGGCTTCGCCCTCTGGATCTACACCTTCTCGACCTTCCTCGGACGGCATGGGATCTACCTCGAGGACCTCTATGTGAGGCCCCAGTTCCGTGGCCGGGGCCTCGGCAAGGCGCTGCTCGAGAACCTCGCCCGCCGCTGCGCCGCCGAGGGCCTGGGGCGGCTGGAATGGGCGGTGCTCAACTGGAACACGCCGTCCATCGCCTTCTACGAAGCGCTCGGCGCGCAGCCGATGAGCGACTGGACGGTCTACCGCCTGACGGGCGATGCTCTCCAGATCCTCGCGGACAGGGAAAAAAAGTGATGCTCGAGCTCAGGCCCAATTGCGAATGCTGCGACCGCGACCTGCCGCCCGACAGCCGCGAGGCGCGCATCTGCACCTTCGAATGCACCTTCTGCGCGGACTGCGTCGAACATCGACTGGGCGGCCTCTGCCCCAACTGCGGCGGCGATTTCGTCCGGCGCCCGATCCGGCCGCCGGCCTTCCTGGCCAAGTATCCGGCTTCGACCAAGCGGGTGACCAAGGACCATCCGGGCTGCGCGGCCTGAGCATCGACAGTCCGCCGCGGCCGTGAGACCGTGCCTCCTGCACGTTGTGGGGGAGACGATGCGCAATCTGGCGATCCTGGCCTTGGTCCTTTGCGCGGGGGCCGCACAGGCCGCCGATAATCCGCAGATCTCGCTGACCATCTACAACGCCAACCTGGCCCTGGTTCAGGACGCGCGCGAGCTCAACCTCGCCAAGGGCCGCCAGAAGCTGGAGTTCAAGGACGTCTCGGCCAGCATCCGTCCCGAGACGGTGGCGCTGTCGGCGCGCGGCGTGTCCATCGTCGAGCAGAACTTCGACTACGACCTCCTGACCCCCGCCAAGCTGATGGAGAAGGCGGTCGGCCACGAGGTCCAGATCGTCCGGACCAACCCCGGCAACGGCCAGCAGGTGACCGAGACGGCGACGGTGCTGTCGGTGAACAACGGCGTGGTGCTGAAGATCGGCGACCGGATCGAGGTCCTGCGCGACGACGGCGTCCCGACGCGGGTGATCTTCGACAAGCTGCCGCCCAACCTACGCGCCCGGCCGACCCTGTCGGTGACCGTCGACGCCGACACGGCGGGCGCTCGCCAGGCGACCCTCAGCTACCTGACCACCGGCCTCTACTGGAGGGCGGACTATGTGGCCCTGTTCGACGAGAAGGCGGGCCGCCTGGATCTCCAGGGCTGGGTGACCCTGACCAACAACTCGGGCACCAGCTTCGACCAGGCCGACACCCGGCTGGTCGCCGGCGACATCAACCTGACCCAGGACGGCGGCCCCTATCCACGGGTCCGCTACAACAACTCCACGGCGCAGGCGGGGACGGAGGCGGCCGGACAGGCGCCGCTCGGCGACCTCTACGTCTATCCGATCAAGGAGCGGACGACGGTCGCCAACAACCAGACCAAGCAGGTCGGCTTCCTCGACGAGAAGGGCGGGGCGGCGCGCAAGGTCTACCAGTACCGGGCCCGCTGGTTCTCGACGGCCCGCGAACCCCAGCACGCGACGGTCGCCGTCGACTTCTCCAACGCCTCGGCCTCGGGACTGGGCGCGGCCCTGCCGGCGGGGATCGTGCGCGTCTATGTCCGCGACGTGAACGGCGAGCCGAAGTTCGTCGGCGAGGACTCCATCGATCACACGCCGCAGGGCTCGGAGCTGACCGTGAAGACCGGCGAGGCCTTCGACGTGACGGTCCAGCCGACCCTGGTCTCCAACACCCGCGTGAACGACGAGCGGGTGCGCTACGCCATGTCCTATCTGGTGCGCAACGCCAAGAGCGAGCCCGTCACGGTCGAGATCCGCCAAGGCGGCCTCTGGCGCAACGGCAAGGTGACGTCCGAGAGCCTCAAGAGCCGCAAGGTGGATTCCAGCACCCTGAGCTGGGACGTACCGGTCGCGGCCAACGGCCAGTCGACCCTGACCTTCACCGCCGAAACGGGTTGGTGAGATGGCCGGCCCGCGCCTGATCGCGGCCCTGGCCGCCGCGCTGGCGCTCTCGTCCCAGGCCTGGGCGGCGGAGGTGGTCTCGGCCGGCCCCGCGTCGGTCTCGGTGGCCATCTACCGCGACCACCCGGGCGTCACCGCCGACATCTCCGATCCCGACGCCGAGCCTCAGGGCCTCGCCCTGATCACCGAGGAGCGGACCATCGACGTGCCGGAGGGCGCCTCGACCATCAGCTTCCGCGGAGTGGCCGAGGGGATCGTCCCGGAGACCGCCAAGATCGACGGCCTTCCGGCCGACATCGTCGAGTACAACTTCGACTACGACCTCTTGAGCCCCGGCTCGCTGATCGCGCGTTCGATCGGCCGGACCGTCCGGCTGGTCCGCACCGATCGCAAGACGGGGAGGGAGACCATGACCCCCGCCATCATCCGCTCGGGACCCGAGGGCGTGATGCTCGAGGTCGACGGCAGGCTCGAGGCCTTCCACTGCGGAGGACCGGCCGAGCGGCTGGTGTTCGATTCCATTCCGCCTGGACTTGCCGACGAGCCGACGCTGTCGCTCCGCGCCCGCGCGCAGCGGCCGGGGCGCTACACGGTTCGCCTGAGCTATCTCGCCAACGGGTTCGACTGGTCGGCCGACTATGTGGCGCGCCTGGCGCCGGACGGCCGGACGCTCGATCTGTCCGGCTGGATCACCCTGGCGAACCATTCGGGGACCAGCTTCGCCGACGCGCCGACGAGCGTGGTCGCAGGCCGTTGGAACCGGGTCGACGATGACGGGACCGATCGTGAGCCCCCGTCGCCGGTCGAGGTCGAGCCTCGTTGCTGGCCGATGGGGACCACGACCTCCGGCCTAGCCGAGCTGATGCGGAGGCTGGCGCCGCCTCCGCCTCCGCCCCCACCGCCGCCGATGGCTGCGTCGCCATACTCGGAGGTGGTGGTCACCGGCTCACGGATCGCCAAGATGAGCGAGCTCGGGGACTACAAGCTCTACACCCTGCCTGAGTCCACCAACGTCGCCGCCCGCCAGACCAAGCAGGTGCAGTTCCTCGAACAGCCGGGCGTCGCCTTCACGCGCACCTATCGATACGAGATCGACCCTGACGATCTTCCCGACGGCGGCGAGTCTGCGCCGGCTGTGGTCCTGCTGAAGCTGAAGAACGAGAAGGCGTCGGGGCTCGGCAAGCCTCTGCCGGCGGGATCCGTCTCGGTGCTCGAGCCGGGCGGAAAGGGCGGGCCGGTCCTGGCTGGCGATCCGCACGTGGACGACATGGCCGTCGGTCTGCCGGTGGAGCTCGAGCTCGGGCCGGCAGTGGGAGTTTCCGTGACGCCGCGGCAGGTCTCCGAAACGACCTCGGGCTCGGGCGAGGACGAGCGGGTGCGGACGGTGATGGAGGTCGCCATCATCAACGCCAAGCCGGTCGCCGTCCACGTGGAGCTGATGCATCGGCGGAACGGCGAGAACTTCCGGGTCGTCTCGGAGTCCCGGAAGCACGGCCTGAAGGACGGGCTGCCGATCTGGTCCTTCGACCTCTCTCCCGGAGCGCGGAAGGTCCTGACCTACACCTACGAGCAGGCCGACTAGGGATTGCGGCCCGAGACGATCCAGGCCGCGGCCGGCAGCTTGACCACGCCGTTCTGGACGTGGGGCGCCAGGGCCTCGCGAAGGGTGGCCTCGACCTTGCGCTTCAGCTCGTCCGAGGCGCCGATCTCGCGGAGCGCCCCGCCCAGCTGGCCGACGCGCAGGGCGATGAACACGGAGTCCTCCAGAGTGTCGCCGCCGGTGGTGAGGTCCAGGGGATCGATGGCCAACTCGGCGAAGCCCGCGCCCGTGAGGATGCCAGCCAAGCGGTCCTTGTCGGCGAAGGCGAAGGGGCCGGGCGCGGTCGGATCCGAGGGGGGCAGGGGCGGCAGGAGGTGGGCCGTCGACTGCATCGGCAGGGCCAGCCAGAGGTTCTCCTTGGGCTGGCGCCAGCAGGCGAAGGCGAGGCGTCCGCCGCTCTTCAGCGAGCGCCTGAGGTTGGTGAAGGCCGCCAGCGGATCCTCGAAGAACATCACCCCGAAGCGCGAGAACAACACGTCGACCGGCTCGGGCGCCTGCCAGACCTGGCCGTCGCCCTGCTCGAAGCTGACGTTGCCGATCCCCTTGTCGGCCGCCGCCTTGCGGGCGATGTCGAGCAGCATGGCCGAGGCGTCGAGGCCGGTGATCCGGCCGGGCGCGATCTTGCCGGCGATCTCGAGCGTGGTCTCGCCGCAGCCGCAGCCCACGTCGAGCACATTGTCGCCCGCCTTGAACCCGGCCTTGGCCATCGCCGCGCGGCCGATGGGATCCAGCTGCCGGTCCAGCCGCTCGTGCAGCATGGCCCAGGTCTTCCCCATGGCGTCGTTCCAGAGGCCGATCTGGGTTTCGTTGGCGATGGCGCCCATGTGATTTCTTTCCCGGTTTCTGCAACGCCTACCCTGACCATGGAGGCGGGCTTCCGTTAAGATCGAATCGTGACGCGCTTCGACGAACGGCTCCTCGACGAAATCAAGTCGCGTCTGCGGCTCTCCGACGTGATCGGACGGACCGTGAAGCTGCGCCGCCAGGGGCGCGAGTACGTGGGTCTGTCGCCCTTCAACAAGGAGAAGACGCCCTCCTTCTTCGTCAACGACGACAAGGGCCAGTTCTTCGACTTCTCCTCGGGCAAGACCGGCGACCTGATCACCTTCCTGCAGGAGACCGAGCGGCTGACCTTCCCGGAGGCGGTCGAGCGGCTGGCGGCCGAGGCGGGCGTCGCCCTGCCGGCGCTGGATCCCCGCGGCGCCGAGGAGGACAAGAAGCGCCAGGGGTTGCAGGACTGGCTGGCGGCTGCCGCCACCTGGTTCGAAGGCGAGCTGCGCCGGCCGGGCGGCCGCGACGCCAGGGCTTATCTCGAGCGCCGGGGCCTCAAGGAAGAGGACTGGAAGCGCTTCGGCATCGGCTATTCGCCGCCCGAGCGCACCAAGCTCAAGGACTATCTGATCGCCAAAGGCGCCAGGCCGGCGGAGCTCGTGGAGTCGGGCCTGCTGATCGCGCCTGAGGACGGCGGCGCGCCCTACGACCGTTTCCGCGAGCGGATCATCTTCCCGATCGCCGACGCGCGGGGGAGGGTGGTCTCCTTCGGCGGCCGGGCGCTCGATCCGGGCGCCCGCGCCAAGTACCTGAACGGCCCGGAGACGCCGCTCTTCCACAAGGGCCGGGTGCTCTATGGCCAGCCGGAGGCCCGCAAGCTGCTGCACGCCGGGGGCGAAGGCGCCCCTTTGGTCGTGGTCGAGGGCTATATGGACGTGATCGCCTGCCAGCGTGCGGGCATCGCCGGCGTCGCGGCCATGGGCACGGCCCTGACCGAGGAGCAGATGGAGGCGCTCTGGAAGCTTCATCCGGAGCCGACCCTCTGTTTCGACGCCGACGCGGCCGGGCGGCGGGCCGCCAGCCGGGCCATCGACCGGGCGCTGCCCCTGATCCGACCCGGCAAATCTTTCCGCTTCGCCCTGATCTCGGGCGGCAAGGACGCCGACGACGTGCTGCGCGAGCAGGGCCCTGCGGCCCTGAAGGCGCAGATCGCCGAGACCCATCCGTTCGTCCAGGCCCTGTTCGTCCGTGAGCGTGAACTGGAGCCCCTCGACACCCCAGAGCGGCGCACCGCGTTCAAGGCCCGGCTCCGGCGCGCCGCCCAGCTGATCCAGGACCGCGACCTCGCCGAAGCCTATCGCGAGGAACTGCTCGCCCGCTTCGACGCCGCCTTTCCGCGCGCCGCCCCCGCATTTTCCCACACCCCCTTCCAGCCCGGCCAACGCGGCCCGCGCCGCGGCTTCCGCCGCGACGAGCCCTGGGCCATGCCGCCGACGCCCGAGGGCCGCGCCGCGGCGAAACGCCTCGCTGTCTCGCCCGAGCCCCTGGCCGCCGCCCTCGCCAAGGCGGCCCTGGCCGACCCGGCCCGGCTGGACGCCTGTCTGGAGACCTTCGAGGCGGCCGGATTCGGCGATCCGTCCCTCCTGGAGCTCGCGCGCGAGATCACGCGCATACGCCTGGAGGGGGATGTCCTTGACAGCGCCTCCCTTGCTCGCCATCTGGCGCAGCAGGGATTTGGCGTCCTGCTGGGTGAAATCGACGAGGCCGCCGCAAGGTCCGGCGCGCCTTTTCTGGAACCAGACCGCCCGCTAGCCGACGCCAGGGCCCTGTGGTCGCAAGCCTTCGAGTCGATGACCCGGATGGCCGCCCTGGAGGATGCGCTGGCGATGGCGAAGGCCGAGATCGGCGACGCTGCTGGCGCAGCCAGGCTTTTGCGGCTCAAGACGGAGCGGGACGCCCTGAAGCGGGCGATCCGGATGGGAACGATTTGGTCGGACAGCGCGCAACATGGTTAAGCGCTGGTCCGAAACTTGCATTTCTTCCGGCGCGAATATGCCGGGAGCGGAGACCTGAATGAGCACAACCGCCGCTGAGACGCCCGAGGCCGAAACGACCTCCGACGGCCCGCTTCTCGACCTGACCGACGCTGGGGTCAAGAAGTTCATCAAGCAGGCCAAGGCCCGCGGCTACGTGACCATGGACGAGCTGAACAAGGTTCTGCCGTCCGAGGAGGTCACGTCCGAACAGATCGAAGACACCCTCGCCATGCTGAGCGAGATGGGCGTCAACGTCATCGACAATGAGGAGCAGGCCGAGGAGGGCGAGGGCACCGACGTCGCCGTCCGCGAGGAGAGCCAGGTGGTCGAGACCACCAAGGAAGCCTCCTACGACCGCACCGACGACCCCGTGCGCATGTACCTGCGCGAGATGGGCTCGGTGGAGCTGCTCTCCCGCGAGGGCGAGATCGCCATCGCCAAGCGCATCGAGGCCGGCCGCGACACCATGATCCGCGGCCTCTGCGAGAGCGCCCTGACCTTCGAAGCCATCATGGTCTGGCGCGAGGAGCTGGCCTCCGGTCGCATCCTGCTGCGCGAGGTCATCGACCTCGAGCAGACCTACGGCGCCGGCGTGCCCGGCCCCGACGGGACCATCCCGGCCGCGCCGGTCGTCGACGGCGCTCCGGCCCCGGCCGAAGCCGCCGCTGAGCCCGCGCCCGCCGCCGCTCCCGCCGGCGAAGGCGAGGACGGCGAAGCCCGCGCAGAAGGCGAAGCGGAAGGCGAAGGCGAGAACGAGGACGATTTCGACGACGGCGCCGGCCCGTCCGTCTCGGCCATGGAGGCCGAGCTGCGCGAAGGGGTCATGGCGACCCTCGACGCCATCGCCGCCGAGTTCGAGGCGTTCCGCCGCCTGCAGGAGAAGCTGGTCCAGCACCGCCTGACCGGGCAGGACCTGCCCGAGGCCGACCGCTCCGACTACAACGCCCGCTCCGGCGCCATTATCCAGCACCTGAAGACGCTGAAGCTGAACAACAACCGGATCGAGGCCCTGGTCGATCAGCTCTATGCGATCAACCGCCGCCTGGTCGGGCTGGAAGGCCGGCTGCTGCGCCTGGCCGATTCCTACGGCATCTCCCGCTCGGAGTTCCTGCGCGCCTACCTGGGCGCCGAGCTCGACCCGCAGTGGTCGGACAGAATGAAGGCCGGCGGCGTGCGCTGGACCAAGTTCGTCGAGAACGACGCCCACCAGATCGGCGACATCCGCCAGGAAGTGGCGGCCCTGGCCCAGGAGACCGGCGTCCCGATCGACGACTACCGCCGCATCGTCCAGACCGTGCAGAAGGGCGAGCGCGAGGCCCGGCAGGCCAAGAAGGAGATGGTCGAGGCCAACCTCCGCCTCGTGATCTCCATCGCCAAGAAGTACACCAACCGCGGCCTGCAGTTCCTGGATCTGATCCAAGAGGGCAACATCGGCCTGATGAAGGCGGTCGATAAGTTCGAGTACCGCCGCGGCTACAAGTTCTCGACCTACGCCACCTGGTGGATCCGCCAGGCGATCACCCGCTCGATCGCCGACCAGGCCCGCACCATCCGCATCCCGGTGCACATGATCGAGACGATCAACAAGATCGTCCGCACCTCGCGCCAGATGCTGCACGAGATCGGCCGCGAGCCGACCCCGGAGGAGCTGGCCGAGAAGCTGGCCATGCCGCTGGAGAAGGTGCGCAAGGTCCTGAAGATCGCCAAGGAGCCGATTTCGCTCGAAACCCCGATCGGGGACGAGGAGGACAGCCACCTCGGCGACTTCATCGAGGACAAAAACGCCGTCCTGCCGATCGACGCGGCGATCCAGAGCAACCTACGTGAGACGACCACCCGGGTCCTGGCGTCGCTCACCCCCCGCGAGGAGCGGGTGCTGCGCATGCGCTTCGGCATCGGCATGAACACCGACCACACCCTCGAGGAGGTCGGCCAGCAGTTCTCGGTGACCCGCGAGCGCATCCGCCAGATCGAGGCCAAGGCGCTCCGGAAGCTCAAGCACCCCAGCCGCAGCCGCAAGCTGCGCAGCTTCCTGGATAGCTGAGGCCCAAACGCTCAGCTAAAGCCGCCGGGCGCGGAACAGGCTATGTCAGCTCTCGTTCATCTCCGGCGGCGGATGTAGCGTGGCCGTAGGTGCAAGAGGAGCTGCTCAACATGCGCGTTCTGTTCGTGACCTCCCTGATCGCCGCCGCGGGTTTCTGCGCGGTCGCATCGGCCCAGCCTCGCGTCGCCGCCCCCAGCGATTCCGCCGTCCTCTGCCTGGACGGCCTGGGCGTGAGCCACCCGCCGGTCTGCCACACCAATGGCGCAAGCCGGATCGACACCAAGCCGGACATCTGCAGCTGCAGGGGCCCGTATCAGCAGGTGAAGACCAACTGGTGCGCCGCCGGCGAGACCCCGCCGCCGGACAGCGCCGAGTTCGACCGCGCCCGCGTCGCGGCCGTGAAGAACGGCACGCTGTTCAACTTCATGTGGCAGGGCAAGCGCGCCTGCGTGCCGCTCGGCCCGAACGGCTGATCCTTCAGGCGAGACGCCGCGGGGTCAGCCCCGCGGCGGCATCGTCTCGAACTCGGGGACGCCGCTGTCGATCACGTCCCAGGCCGGCCGGCTCTTGGTGTAGACCACCATCTGGGGCTCGAAGACCGAGGTGTCGTCGAGCGTGCCGGCCGTGACCGTGCGCACGCCCGGCATCGAGGCCGGCTCGCCATAGATGAAGCTGCCGCAGTTGGGGCAGAAATAGCGGGTGTAGGGCTGGCCGCTGTCCGCCGTCACCGCATAGGACGAGAGCTTTCCCGTCACCTTCACTGCATCGCTCGGCAGGGCGACCACCGAGACGTGGCCGGTGCCGGTGACCTTCTGGCAGTCCACGCAGTGGCAATGGCCCTGGAAGATGGGCTCGCCGTCGAGCTCGTAATGGACCGCGCCGCACAGGCATCCGCCGCTGGCTTTCATGGCTGGGCTCCTCTGGTTCTCGATAGGGCTAGGGGACGGTGAAGCCGCCGTCCACCGCGAGTGTGTGACCGGTGACGTAAGAGGCGTTGTCCGACGCCAGCCAGAGAATGGCCTCGGCCACTTCGGACGGCTGAGCGATGCGGTTCATGGGCACGCCCGAGGCGATGACGTCCATCGGGATGGCGTCGCCGATCATCCGGTGCAGCAGGCCGGTCTCGATCGGGCCCGGCGCCACGGCGTTGATGCGGATGCCCTTCTGCGCCATGTCGAGCGCCGCAGACTTGGTCAGTCCCACCACGCCGTGCTTGGTGGCCGCGTAGATCGCCACGCCCGCCAGGCCCGTGAGGCCCGCCTGGGAGGCGGTGTTCACGATCGACCCGCCGCCATGCTTCAGCATGTGCTGGATCTCGTACTTGAGGCCCAGGAAGACGCCCCGGAGGTTCACGGCGAACAGGGAGTCGAACTCCGCGGCGGTGCGCTCGTGCACCGGGCCCAGCTGGCATTCCCGGCCGGCGTTGTTGATCGCCGAATGGATGCGCCCGAAGCGGGCCTCGGTGCGATGGATGATCTCCTTGACGTCGTCCTCGCGGGTGACGTCGGCTTCCAGGAAGAAGCCCTCGGCGCCGGCAGCCTTGATCTCGGCCTCGAGGCTCTCGCCATCAGTCTTGCCGAGGCCCGCGGCCACGACGTTCGCGCCCGACTGGGCGAAGGCCAGGGCGGTCGCCCGCCCGATGCCGGCCGTGGCGCCGATGACGACCACGGTGCGGTCGGTGAAGTCCAGGACGGCCATGCCGTTTCCCCCTATCCGATGGTTCTGATTATTCCGCGGCCGCCGGGATCGCCCCGGCCAGCCCGAGCTCCGCGTCGGTCGCGGCGTGGCCCCACTTGTCCCTGGGCGGCCAGGGCCGCTCCTGCCAGGGCACGTCGATGGTGAAGCTCGACACCTTGCGGCCCTCCGGAATACGGCCGTTCCCGCCGCCCTGGCTGTAGTCGTAATAGAGCTTGATCAGCTCCTCGTGGGTGCGGTGCCGGGCGGCCGGATGCGCCAGGCACGCCTCGCGCCATTTGGCGACGCGCTTCAGCTGGGGCAGGATCTCGTAGGCCTCGTAGTACTCGAGGAACCACAGCCGCTTGAACATCGGGGTGAAGGCCACCTCGGCCCAGCCGAACTCCTCGAACAGGAAGGTCCCGTCCGGCGAATAGTAGGAGAGGAAGTCGTCGAGCCGCGCGTACTGGGCGTCGACCTCGGCCTTCAGCTCGTCGCGCTTGGCGGGGTCGCGGTTCAGGATCATCCGGTAGCCCGAGCCGGAATAGGCGCCGTCGGTGGCGCAGAGCATGCCCTCGACCGCATGCCGGAACGGGTCCTTCTGGGCGACCGGGCGCTCGGGGAAGCGGTCCTCGAAGTAGCGCATGATCACCATGCTCTCCTTGAGGGTCTCGCCGTTCTCCAGCGTCAGGGCCGGGAGGGAGGTCGTGCCGCGGGTCTTCTTGAGCAGCCAGTCGGGCCGGGGCTTGGAGATGTCGATCTCCATGTCCTCCATGAACCCGTGCAGACCCTTGAGCTCGAGCAGGATCTCCACCCGCTCCGAGAAGGGACAGCCCGGGATGTGGTACATGGTCGGCCGCTCGGCGTCGCTCATCGCAGGCTCCTCCCGGGGAAGGCCGCCAAGATGCGGGTCTTCCAAGCGGGGTCAAGCGGCGCGGCTGAACGATAGCTCGGCCCTGGCGTTAAGCACCCGCCCAAAAAGATCCGGGAGCCAGAGATGCGCAACAAGATCCTGATGTCCGCCGCGGCGGCCTTCCTCCTGTCCTCCTTCGCGGCGGCGGGCGCCATCGCCGCCTCGCCAGCCGTCAAGGCGGAGGAGAAGGCGGCCAAGCAGAACAACCCGGCGGTGGCGGACAATACGATCACCCAATATGCCGCCAAGGACGCCAAGAAGCAGGCCCATAAGGCCCACAAGAAGGCCAAGCTCGCCGCCCACAAGGCGAAGGTCGCCGCCAAGAAGGCCGCCAAGACCGAGGGCCCGCCCCCGGCCTCTCAATAGGGCGTCACTGCGCCGTCGGGGCCTCGTAGGTCCCGACCAGCTCGGCGCTCGCGATGGTGTTCCCCTTCAGCGCGTTCAGAAGCTCCTCCAGCGGGGTGTCCGGCGGCATGGGCAGGAGCTTGTCCAGGGCGAACAGCTGGAAGTGATAGCGATGCAGGCCGTGGCCGGCCGGCGGACGCGGGCCGAAATAGCCGAACCCGCCCTTGGTGTTGCGCCCCTGGACCGCGCCCTTGGGGTGGTCGAGCTGCGGCCGCGTGGTGATGCCGGGCGCGAGCGAGGTGGCCGCGCCGGGAATGTTCCAGATCATCCAATGGACCACCGGCCGCTCCGTCGGGGCGTCCGGGTCCTGGACCACCAGGGCATAGGACTCCGCATCGATCACCAGGGTCCAGGAGAGCGGCGGGGAGATGTTGTCGTGATAGGCGGTGAAGCGGTCCTGGATGCGGCCGTCGTCGCCCACGGCGGAAGACACGAGCTCGAGCCGTCCCTCGTCGCGCGCGCGCACCTTGTGGATGACGATGTCTTCGCCTGAGCTGTGGTGTCCGTGGGCCATTGCATCCTCCTGGCCTTCAATGAACCCCGACGTCGACGGGTAGGTTCACCCCCAACTTGGGCGGTCTGTTGGCGCCGGGCGCCGATCCGGGGCTATGGTGCGGCACGGGCCGGCGTCACGTCCGGCGGGGAGCGGAACATGATCAAAGCTGGTTTCTTTGGAGCCCTCATCGCAAGTTTGGCCGCCTGCGGCGCTCAGGCCCAACCCGCAAAGCCGGCCGGATCGACCGTGACGGCCCCGGTCAACAACCCGACCAATCCGCCAAAGCTGTTTCACGTCTATGCGACCCCCGACGGCCAGTCGCACCTGGAGACCATCACCGTCTCTTCGAAGGCGGGCGAGCTGCCGTTGACGGGACTGCGCGCCATCTCCTACCAGCCGAACAAGGTGAACTGGCACAACGCCCCCGCGCCCCAGTTCGCCATCAACCTCACCGGCTATCTGCAGGTCGAGCTGTCCGACGGCCAGAAGCACAGGATCGGGCCGGGCGACCTGGTCTATCTCGAGGACACCACCGGCAAGGGCCACATCACCCGCCTGCTAAGCCCGGTGACCGCCCTCTTCATCCACACCGCCCCGGGGTTCGACATCCACAAGTGGGCGGCAGGGACGGGGAAATAGCGAAGGCTATTTCCGCCGCCGTCCCGTCTTCGTCTCCTCGGCCATGACGTCCGCCTCGGCCATGCGCTGGATGGCGACGTAGTCGGTCTTGCCCGAGCCCAGCACCGGCAGCTCGTTGACGCGCATCACGCGGCGGGGCGAGGCGAGCTCCGGGGCGCCTGATGCCCGCAGGTGGGTCGCCAGGACGCCGAGGTCCGGTTCGGGCTGCTCGGTGATCAGCACCAGGCGCTCGCCCTTCTTCTCGTCGTTCAGCGAGACCACGGCGTGGCGGGCCTCGGGCCAGAGGCTGGCGACCAATTCCTCCACCCCGGCCAGGGACACCATCTCGCCGCCGATCTTGGCGAAGCGCTTGGCGCGGCCGAGGATCTTCACCCAGCCGTCGGAGCCGATCGAGACGATGTCGCCGGTGTCGTACCAGCCACCGTCCAGCGCCTCGACGCGCCCGTCCGCGCCGAGATAGCCCTCCATGATGTTTGGGCCCTTGATCATCAGCCGCCCGCCCCCGCGGATGCCCTCCACGGGCTCGAGCCGCGCCGTTATCCCCGGCAGCAGCTGTCCGACCGTGCCCGGCCGGTTGTCGTCCGGCTTGTTGACGGCCACCACGGGCGAGGCCTCGGTGACGCCGTAGCCCTCCACGAGGGTCACCCCGAAGCGCTGGCGGATCAGCTCGTGCGTCTCGGGCCGCACCCGCTCGGCGCCGCAGACGACGAATTCCAGGGCCGAGAGGTCGTCGGCCTGCGAGGAGCGGGCGTACTGGTTCACGAAGGTGTCGGTGGAGAGCAGGACGCTGGCTTTGGTCTCCTTCACCAGGCCCGGGATGATCTTGAAGTGGAGCGGCGAGGGGTACTGGAAGCTCCTCAGGCCCCCCAGCAGCGGCACCAGGATTCCGCCGGTCAGGCCAAAGCTGTGGAAGGCGGGCAGCGGGTTGAACCACATCCAGCTGGTGTCGAGCTCGATGTGCTGGGCGACCTGCGCGACGTTGGCCAACAGGTTGCCGTGGGTCAGCACCACGCCCTTGGGCGCGCCGAAGCTCCCGGACGTGAACAGGATCACCCCCGTGTCCCCGGGGCGGGGCTTGGCCGCGAACTGCCGGGGAAAGGCGCCGGCGATGGCGGCGTAGGCCTTGTCGGCGGGCCCGATCTCGCCGCGGATGTCCTCCAGGTAGGTGATGGTGGCGATGTGGGAGAGGTCCTCGACCAGGTCCTCCAGCCGGCCCTGAGCGATGAACCGCCGCGCGGTCAGGATCCGCTTGACCCCGGCCGAGGCGCAGGCGGAGCGCACGTTCCGGGCGCCGGCGCTGAAGTTCAGCATCACCGGGATACGGCCGCGGGCATGCAGGGCGAAGAAGGTGACGGCGACGCCCATGCTGGTGGGCAGGAGCACGCCCACGTGCTCGCCGGGCCGGGTCAGCCGCTCCAGACGCCGGCCGAGCGCGAAGGCCGCCCGGATCATGTCGGTGTAGGTCAGGGGACGGCGGTCCTGATCCTCGATGATCGTCGTCTTGCCGCCATGCCGCTCGCGCGCCTGGATCAGCGCCTCGAACAGGCTGTGGCCTGCCGCGGCGGCGTCGAACGGGGTCGCGTGGGAAGCGTCTGACAAAGCCCGGGCCCTCACCTTTGATCCGCTCTACTCCGCGTCGCGGAGGGCGAAAAGGCGCTGGAACGCTGTTCGACGAAGGCGGCGACGGCCGAGAGCCATGGCTTGCGGACCGCGTCGACCTCCAGCTCGAGCGCCTGGCCGGCCGGTCCCTGCGGCTCCAGGGTGCAGTGGCCGATGTGCGCGCAGGCGGCCTTGGCGGGGCCCGCGCCAGCGTCGGGCTGCAGCATCAGGGTCGGGATCGTCACGTGCGACTCGGCCGCTCCCGCGGCGTTGGAGGCGTCTGCGAAGGCGGTGATCCAGGCCCATGAGGGAGAGCCCATGCGCAGGTCGGGATTGGCGGTTTGCCAGGCCAGCCTCAGCCGACCTCGAGCCGGGTCGTGGGTGAGGCCCAGCGCCCGATCGTCGGGCCCGCCGCGCGACCAGCCGCCGTGCAGGTCGGCCCTCAGCCAGCCGACGTTCAACCGCTGCATCCGCGCGGCCTGGGAGGTCGAGGGCGCGGCGTCGGGCTCGAGCTTCGGGGAGGTCAGGATCAGGCCGTCCACGCCCGGGGTGACGGCAGCCATCTGCAGCGCCGTGGACGCGCTCGTTCCGGAGGCCATCACCACCAGGGGCCGGCGGCGGACCACCTTCTGGACCATGGCGCCGGCCGCCCAGACGTCGGGCTCAAGGCTCTCGGCGTAGCCCAGGTCGCGCAGGCGGCTGTAGCGGCCCGATCCGCCCTGGCCCACGCCTTCCAGCACCCAGACCACATAGCCCTTGTCGTTCAGCTCCTTCACAGTCTCGTACCAGATCTCCGCCGGCTCGCCGTAGGAGGTCAGGATCAGGATGTCGGCGTGGGTCACGCCGCCGGGCGAGGCGACGCCGTAGCGGGCCGCCGGCGCGTCGCCGACCTTGACCAGGCCCCAGGCCCAGCCGTCCGGCGCCAGGAAGCGGGTCTCGACCCCGGGCGGGGACTGGCTGTCGGTGAAGGGCTCCTTCATGTCGCCGCGGCTGCACGACGCCAGGAGCAAGGCGGCCGCGAGCGCCAGGGTTCGCCAGACCGGGGCGCGGCTGTTACGGGGCATGTGGGAACAACTGGCGATGGCGCGAATTGCCTACGGCAAAGGTCGGGCGCTCAGATGACAACGGTCCCGCTACAAACGCCAGCGACGTCGCGCGAGGGTGGAACCGTCACCACAGACGTACCTGCGCGATTGGACCGCATGCCCTGGAGCCGCTTCCACTGGCTGGTGGTCTGCGCGCTCGGCGTGACCTGGATCCTCGACGGGCTGGAGGTCAGCCTGGTCAGCTCGCTCGCCGGCGCAATCAAGGATCCGCGCGCCCTCGGCCTCAGCGATGTGCAACTGAGCTCCGTCGGCAGCTTCTATCTGGTCGGCGCGGTGCTGGGCGCGCTGTTCTTCGGCCGTCTGACGGATGCGCTCGGCCGACGCCGGCTCTTCATGGTGACCATCGGCGTCTATTTCACCTTCACGGTGCTGACCGGCTTCTCCTGGAATTTCCTCTCTTACGCCCTGTTCCGGGCCGCCACGGGCTTCGGCATCGGCGGGGAGTGTGCAGCGATGAACTCGGCCGTGCAGGAGCTGATCCCGGCGCGCCGGCGCGGCTACACGGACCTGGCCATCAACGGCAGCTACTGGGTCGGCGTGGGCCTGGCGGCGATCGGCTCGGTGATCCTCCTGGACGAGCGGATCGTCCCGATCGCCTGGGGATGGCGCCTCGGCTTCCTGATCGGCGCCGTGCTCGCCCTCATCGTGCTCTACGTCCGCCGTTTCCTCCCCGAGAGCCCCCGCTGGCTGATGACCCACGGGCGGGTGCGGGAGGCCGAAGCGGTCGTCGCCGGGATCGAAGAAGAGGTCCGGCGAAAGCATCCCGAATTGCCGGAGCCGGCCTATGCGCCGATCGCGCTCCAGCCGCGGCGGGGCAGGGGCTACATCGATACGGCGCGGGTGTTGCTGCGTCTCTATCCCTGGCGGACGGTCCTTGGCGTCGTGCTGATGGCCACCCAGGCCTTCTGCTACAACGCGATCTTCTTCACCTATGCGCTTATCCTCACGACCTTTTATGGCGTGCCGGCGAAGGATGTCGGCTGGTTCCTGCTGCCCTTCGCGGCAGGCAATTTCCTGGGTCCGCTGCTGCTCGGACACCTGTTCGACCACCTCGGCCGCAAGGTGATGATCAGCTCGACCTACGCCCTGGCCGGCGTGCTGCTGGCGCTGACGGGCTGGCTGTTCCAGCAGGGCCTGCTGACCGCCACGACTCAGACCGCGCTCTGGTGCGTGATCTTCTTCTTCGCTTCGGCCGGCGCCAGCGCCGCCTATCTGACGGTCGGCGAAAGCTTCCCGCTGGAGACCCGGGCCATGTCGATCGCCTTCTTCTACGCCTTCGGAACGGGCGTCGGCGGCGTAGCGGCGCCCACCATCTTCGGCATCCTCATCGGTTCGCATTCACGGACGAACGTGTTCTGGGGCTACCTGTTCGGCGGCGGTCTGATGCTGCTCGCGGCCGTCGTCGAGATGGCCATCGGCGTGCGCGCCGAGCGTCGCCCGCTGGAGCATGTCGCGCCGCCGCTCTCCATGGCCGCAGAGCCGTAAGCTTGATCAAACGGCGCCGAGGGCCGATCTAGGGCCCCGATGGTCACCTTGATCGACTCGACCGCGCGGGCGCTTCGGCATCCGGAGAAGCAGTCCCGCCCCGACAGCCCCGTCCTCAAGAAGCCGGACTGGCTGCGCGTGCGTGCGCCAGGTTCCCCGGGCTATCTGGAGACCCGCGACATCGTGAAGGGCCACGGCCTGGTCACCGTCTGCGAAGAAGCGGCCTGCCCGAACATCGGCGAGTGCTGGTCGGTCAAGCACGCCACCTTCATGATCATGGGCGAGACCTGCACCCGGGCCTGCGCCTTCTGCAACGTGCGCACCGGCCTGCCCGAGGCCCTGGACCCGACCGAGCCCGAGCGCGTGGCCGACGCCACCGCCAAGATGGGCCTGAAGCACGTGGTGGTCACCTCGGTCGACCGCGACGACCTGGCCGACGGCGGGGCCGCGCACTTCGCCCAGACCGTCAAGGCGATCCGCAAGGCGGCGCCCGACACCACCATCGAGATCCTGACGCCCGACTTCCTGCGCAAGGAGGGGGCGGCCGAGATTGTGATCGATGCTGCGCCCGACGTCTTCAACCACAACCTCGAGACCGTGCCTCGGCTCTATCTGTCGATCCGCCCCGGCGCCCGCTACTTCCATTCGCTGCGCCTGCTCGAAAGGGTGAAGGAGCGCGATCCGAAGCAGTTCACCAAGTCCGGCATCATGGTCGGCCTCGGCGAGACCAAGCCCGAGGTCATGCAGGTGATGGACGACATGCGCTCGGCCGGCGTCGACTTCATCACCATCGGCCAGTACCTGCAGCCGACCCGCAAGCACGCCCCCATCGACCGGTTCGTCGAGCCGCAGGAGTTCGCGGCCTATGAGGCGATCGCCAGGGCCAAGGGCTTCCTGATGGTCTCCTCCAGCCCGCTGACCCGGTCCTCGCACCACGCCGGCGAGGACTTCGCCCGGCTGAAGGCCGCGCGGGGCTGACGGCCTTGCACTCGACCCGCGTCACCCGGATCCTGCCGTACCGGCCGGAGCAGCTGTTCGACCTGATCGCCGACGTCGAGGCCTATCCGGAGTTCCTGCCGTGGGTCTCCTCGCTCCGGGTCTGGAACCGCACCGAGTCGCCGGAGGGGGTGAAGAGCGTCGATGCGGAGGCCAAGGTGGGCTTCGCCATCGTCCGCGAGACCTTCGCCACGCGGGTGAAGCTCGACGAGCGGGCGCGGACCATCGAGGTGGGCCTGCTCTACGGGCCCTTCCGCAAGCTCAGGAACCTCTGGAAGTTCCTGCCCGACCCCAAGGGGACCCGCGTCGAGTTCGAGATCGACTTCGAGTTCAAGTCGCGGCTGCTGGACGCCATCCTGGCGGCCAACCTCCGCCACGCCGCCGACCGGCTGATCGGCTGCTTCGAGGCCCGGGCCAGGCGGCTCTACGGGACGGGCGCGTCCAGCGCCGCCGCGCCGGCCGCCGCCGACGGCGCCGCGTGACCCGAGAGCTCGTCGATCCGGTCGGCCAGGTCCGACAGGTTGGCCATCAGGCTCTCCATCGCGAACACCAGGCCGAACACCCGCGAGGCGGCGTCGAAGTCGATCTCGGCGGTCAGCCGCGCGGCCCGGGCCTGCTCGATCGCCGTCTCGAAGACGGCGCGGGCCTCGCCGAGGTTGTCGGGCGGCGTCGACTGGAAGCTCTCGAGCGCACCGGCCGAGGACCTGAGCCGTGTCTCCGCGGCGGTCAGCAGGGCCACGGCGCTCGGGCCGATCCGCTCGCCGGACGCCTGGGGCAGGGGCCTGGCCAGGGCGCGGCCGACCATGATCGCGTCCCCCGACAGCCGCCGCAGGCTGCGGACCAGGCCCTCAGGCTGCTCGTCCCGTCTACCCCAGAAGGTCTCCCGGTCGGTCTCGGCCACGGCCTGATCCGCGAGGGCCAGGGACTTGCGGATGGCCTGGTGCGACGGGCGGGCCTCGAGGTCCACGCCCCCCGCGTCGAAGCGGCTCGCGAACAGGGCCACCAGCTCCGCCAGCTGGCGCATGATCTCGGCGGACCTCCGCCGCACCACTCGACGGGCGCGGGCCGGAAAGACGATCAGGGTGGTGGCCACGCCCACCACGCCGCCGATGGCGATCTCGACCACCCGCCAGACCGCCGCCGTGATCGGCCCCATGTGCGTGGCGGCTCCGCCCAATAGAACGATGGCGGCGGTGATGGGCGCCACCCTCAGGCTCGGCCGCACGGCCGCGGCGAAGGCGGCGATGGCGGCCGCCGCGCTGATCACCAGCCCTTCCTCGAGCGTGGTCTTGGCCCTGAGGTAGGTCGCCCCCACGCCGATCAGGCCGCCGACGATGGTGCCCAGTAGCCGTTCGAAGGAGGCGGTGATGGTCCCGCCGACGCTGGTCTGGACCACGATGATGGCGGTGAACACGATCCAGTAAGCCTGCGGCGGGCGGAAGATCGCGCCGATGGCGAAGGCCGCGCCGACGGCGACGGCCACGCGGGCCGCGTGCCGGATCTCGGCCGGGCGGCGCAGGATCGGCAGGCCGGGGCGCTCGGCGGCTTCGGCCGTCATCCGGCGAGGCGCTCCAGCAGCATCTCCAGGGCGACCTTCACCGAGGCCATCCGAATGCCGTCGCGGCCGATGTCGCCGAAGCGCATCTCCCGATGCCGGGTCTCGCCGGAGGCGCTGGCCGTGGCGAAATGCACGAGGCCCACGGGCTTCTTCTCGCTGCCGCCGCCTGGACCCGCCACGCCGGTGATCGAGACGGCAAGACCGACCTCCAGCCTTTTCACGGCGCCCTCGGCCATGGCCCTCGCCACCTCCTCGGAGACCGCCCCGACGCGCGAGATCAGGTCGGCGTCGACGCCCGCCAGCCGGGTCTTGGCGGCGTTGGAATAGGTGACAAGCCCGCTCTCGACGGCGTCCGACGATCCGGCGATCGCGGTCAGGGCCCCGGCCACCAGGCCGCCCGTGCAGCTCTCCACCGTGGCGACCATGATCTTCCTGGCCCGCGCGCCGTCCAGCACGGACTCGGCCAGGCTGCGGATGTCATCGGGAAACATGCGTCCCTCCGCCACTTCATTCCCTTGTTCAATCCGCTCGCGTCCGGGCGCAAGCTCCGCCTGAAGGCAGTCGAACGTGATTCTGCGCGGGGAGGCGCCGATGACCGACACCGCCATCCTTCGCCGGGCGTCGATCCCGGCAGGGGCGATCTATGTCGCGGCGGTGTTCTTCAGCGCCGCCCTGGTCTTCCTGGTCGAGCCGATGGCGGCGCAGCTGCTGTTGCCCGTGCTCGGTGGCTCGCCCTCGGTCTGGAACATCAGCCTGGCCTTCTTCCAGGCCGCGCTCCTGGCCGGCTACCTCTACGCCCATCTGCTGCAGCGCCTGCGGCCGGTGCGCCGCCAGATGCTGGTCCACCTCGTGGTGCTCGCCGCGGCCGCCCTGGTCCTGCCGCTGCACCTCGGCGGCGTCCCGGGCCAGGCGCCGCCGGCCCATCCGGCCCTCTGGCTCGTGGGCGCGCTGGCGGGCTCGCTCGGTGCGCCCTTCGCCGTGCTCTCGGCCACGGCTCCTCTGCTCCAGGCTTGGTTCGCCAAGGCCGAGCCCGGCCGGAACCCCTACGGGCTCTACGTCGCCAGCAACCTCGGCAGCCTGCTGGCCCTCCTGGCTTATCCCTTCCTGGTCCAGCCGCTGGTCGGCCTTCGCCTGCAATCCGCCGCCTGGAGCGCCGGCTACCTGCTGTTCGCCCTGGTGGTGCTGGGCCTCGCCCTCTCGGTCGGCAGGGCGACCGGGCAGGGCGTGCAGGCGGCGCCCGAGGCCTCCGCCCCGATCCCCTGGCGGCGTCGGGCGGGCTGGATCCTTTTGGCGGCGGCCCCCTCGAGCCTGCTGCTCGGCGTCACCGCCCACGTCACCGCCGACGTGGCCTCGGTGCCCTTCCTCTGGGTCCCGCCGCTGGCCCTCTACCTCTCGTCCTTCGTCGTCGCCTTCCAGGAGCGGCCGCTGGTTTCGCCCAAGGGGGCCCTGGTGCTCCAGGCGATCGCCGTGCCGCTTTGCCTGTGGCTGGTGGCCGTGCGCACCCACGACTGGCTGCCGCTCCTGGCCCTTCACCTCGGCTGCTTCTTCCTGACCGCCCTGGTTTGCCATCAAGCCCTGGCCGCGCGCCGGCCGGGGCCCGGGCGGCTGACCGACTTCTACCTGTGCCTGGCCCTTGGCGGCGTGATCGGCGGGGCCTTCAACGCCTTCCTGGCGCCTCTGATCTTCAACGACGTCTGGGAGTATCCGCTGGTCCTCGCCCTGGCCGGCCTCGCGCGCGCGGACCGGCAGCGGCCTGCTTACGGCCTCACCCTGGCCCTCCTGCTCGCCGGCCTGGGCGCGGAGCTGTTCCTGGCCAATCCGGACGTCCAGATCGCCGATCCCGCCGTGATCGCCCTGGTGGCGGTCGCCTGGGCCTGCGCCTTCCTGCTCAGGGACCGGCCCGCGGCCTTCGCCATCGTCGCGGGCGGGCTGGCCATCGCCGGCGTGGTCGAGCACCAGCGTTACGACGTGGCGGAGTCCGACCGCAGCTTCTTCGGGGTGGTCAAGCTCGGCCAGGCCAACGTCCCGGACCTGGGCGCTGTCCGCTACATGGTCCATGGCTCGACCATCCATGGCGCCGAAGCGCTTGATCCGGCCCAGCGCTGCAAACCGCTGACCTACTACGGCCCCTACGGCCCGATGGGCCGCGCCTTCGCGAGCGTCGAGGCCAGGAAGCCGGCCGCCAGCTTCGGGCTCGTGGGCCTGGGGACCGGCACGGTGACGACCTTCGTCAGGGCCTCCGACACCATGCGGATCTTCGAGATCGATCCCATGGTCGTACGCCTGGCGTCGGATCCGGCGAAGTTCGGCTTCATCCGCGGCTGCGCCAAGGGGCCCCTGGCTTTCGCGCTCGGCGATGCGCGCCTGTCGCTGGAGCGCGAACCGCCCGGCCGGTTCGACCTCCTGCTGGTCGACGCCTTCTCCTCCGATAGCATCCCCACCCACCTGCTGACCGTCGAGGCGATGCGGACCTACCTGCGGGCCATCAAGACGGATGGGGTGGTGCTGTTGCACCTTTCCAACCGCAACCTCGAGCTCACCGCCCCTGCGGCGGCGGCCGTCGCGGCGGCCGGCGGCCAGGCCCTGACCCAGACCTACATCCCGCCGCCCGACACCCCGGCCTTCGCCGACGCCGAGTCGATCGTGATCCTGGCCGGCCGCACGCCCGAAGCGCTCGCGCCCTTCCGGCAGGACCCACGCTGGTCGCGCACCGATCCGGACGCGGCGCGGCCCTGGACCGACGACTATTCCAATGTGCTGGGGGCCCTGGTCCGCCGGCTCCAGGGGCGTCCCTGAGCTACGGCGTCTCGACCGCGACGATGGCCTGGGCGGCCAGGCCCTCGCGGCGGCCGGTGAAGCCCATCGCCTCGGTGGTCGTGGCCTTGACGCTGACCCGGCCCAGCGGGAGCTCGAGGATCTCCGCCAGGCGGGCGCGCATGGCCTCGCGGTGAGGTTTGATCTTGGGCTCCTCGCAGATCAGGGTCACGTCGGCGTTGACCACCTGACCGCCGGCCTCGCGAACCAGCTCCAAGGCATGGCGCAGGAACTGGTCGGAAGCCGCCCCGCGCCACTTGGGATCCGAGGGCGGGAAATGGTCGCCGATGTCGCCCTGGCCGATGGCGCCGAGCAGGGCGTCGGTGAGGGCGTGAAGGCCCGCGTCGGCGTCGGAATGCCCGACCAGGGCCTTGTCGTGGGCGATCTTCACCCCGCAGAGCCAGACCGCGTCTCCGGGACCGAACCTGTGGGCGTCGAAGCCCTGGCCCACGCGGGTGACGCGGGCCTGGCCCGCCAGAGCCTCGGCCATGGCGAAATCCTCCGGATAGGTGAGCTTCATAAGCATGGGATCGCCGGGCGCGGCGACCACGCGGCCGCCGGCCAGCTCCACTGGGCCCGCGTCGTCGGTCGGGGGCTCGGCCTGGTCCCAGGCGGCATAGCCGGCCGCCAACCGGTCGTAGCGGAAGGCCTGGGGAGTCTGCACCCGATAGAGCCCGGCGCGGGAGATGGTCGAGAGCGCCCCGCCTTGCTCTTCGCGCTTCAGGGTGTCGGCGACCGCGAGCACCGGAACCGCCCCGTCGGCGGTCTCCAGGGCGTCCAGCAGGACGGCCACGTGCCGGGGCTGCACGAACGGCCGGGCCGCGTCGTGGATCAGCACGGCGTCCGGCGGCGAAGAGGCGAGGGCGGCCAGGCCAGCCTTCACGGAATCGGCCCGCTCGGCCCCGCCGCGGATGATCCTGACGTTGGAAAGTCCGGCCAAAGCTTCGGCGGCGGCGGTTTCCTCGCCCTTGGCGACGGCGACGACCAGCAGTTCGGCCCCGGCCGCGGCCAGGCCTTCCGCCGACCAGCGGAGCACCGGCTTGCCGGCGAGGAGGCGCCATTGCTTCGGGCGGTCCCCGCCTGCGCGGCGGCCCGATCCTGCGGCGGCGATGACGGCTGAGAAGCGCACGGCGCCTGTTTCCGCGAGCGGCCCCGCTTTGTCCAGGGCTGGACAAGCTACGGCAAAGTCGCCTAAAAAGTGGGCGACGCGAGTGAGCAAAATTTAGGCAATTCCCATGGCGGCATCCGACGGCCTCAAGGCCGCCGCGTTCGAGGCGGGCGCCGATCCGGCGCTGATCATCGGCGCGGACGGAATGCTGCAGGCGGCCAACGAGGCCGCCGAAAGCCTGTTCGGCCAGGGCCTGGGCCTGCTTTCCCGGGCACGCTTCCACGAGACGATCGCCTCCGGCGACAAGGTGGGCCGGCTGATGGCCCGCGCCATCGAGACCGGATCGCCGGCCCGCGAGCGGGACGTCGAGTTCGCCCTGCCGGGTCAGCAGGCCTTCCAGGCCGCCATCGTGGCCTCGTCCCTGAACGACGGGGCCATGTTGCTGACGCTGCAGCCGACCGGCGCCAACATCGCGCGGCGCACGGTCGATATCCATGGCCTGCGCTCGATCGGCGGGCTCGGGCGCATGCTCGCCCACGAGATCAAGAACCCGCTCGCCGGCATCCGCGGCGCCGCCCAGCTCCTGAAATCCGGGGTCAAGCCCGAGGACGCCGCCCTGGCGGAGCTGATTGTCGATGAGACCGAGCGCATCCGCCGCCTGGTGGACCGGGTCGAGGAGCTCGGCTGGGATCATCCGGTGACCGGCGCGCCGGTGAACATCCACGCCGTGCTCGACCGGGTGAAGGCGCTGGCCGCCAACGGCCCGGCCGACGGCCTGGTCCAGCGCGACGCCTACGATCCCTCCCTGCCGCCGACCGTCGGCGACGAGGACCAGTTGATCCAGATCTTCCTGAACCTGGTGAAGAACGCCGCCGAGGCCGCCCACGCGCGCGGCGACGGCCGTGGCGAGATCGTCGTCTCGACCGCCTATCGTCATGGGCTGCGGGTTCGGACCGCCGACGGCAAGACCAAGGCGGTGCCCCTGGAGGTCAGGGTGCAGGACAACGGGCCGGGCGTGCCCGAGCGGCTGCGCGAACAGCTGTTCGAGCCGTTTGTCAGCTCAAAAGCCAACGGAACCGGCCTTGGCCTGGCGCTTGTCGCGAAACTGGTCGCCGCACACGGCGGACTGGTCGATTTCGAGTCAGAACCCGGCCGCACCCAGTTCCGGGTGCTGTTGCCTGTGCAATCGGAAGGGGCCGCGGGCTAAGCCACATCCATGACGATCCAAAGCAAGATACTGATCGCCGACGACGACGCCTCCATACGGCTGGTGCTGAGCCAGGCCTTTTCCAGGCTCGGCTACCAGGTGCGGGCGACCTCCAACGCCTCGACCTTGCTGAAGTGGGTCTCCGACGGGGAGGGCGACCTCGTCATCACCGATGTGGTGATGCCGGACGAGAACGTCTTCGACGTCCTGCCCCGCATCAGGAAGCAACGGCCGCGCCTGCCGGTCATCGTGATGAGCGCCCAGAACACCCTTCTGACCGCGGTCAATGCGGCGGAGATCGGGGCCTACGAATATGTGCCCAAGCCCTTCGACCTCGACGACATGACGGCGGCGGCGAAGCGGGCCCTGGCCAAGCCGGCCGACACCGAGCTCGCCAAGGACCGGGCCCGCGCCGTCCGCGACGAGCGCCTGCCGCTGATCGGCCGCTCGCCGGCCATGCAGGAGGTCTACCGCACCGTGGCGCGGCTGGTGGGGGCGGACCTCACCGTCCTGGTCACCGGCGAATCGGGCGCCGGCAAGGAGCTGGTGGCCCGGGCGCTGCACGACCTCGGCCGCCGCCGCGACGGGCGGTTCGTGGCCATCAACCTTGCCGCCACGCCGCGCGAACGGGTGGAGGCGGAGCTGTTCGGCAAGCCCGACGAGACGGGCAAGCTGGTGGAGGCCGACGGCGGCACCCTGTTCCTCGACGAGGTCGGGGACATGCCGCTCGACGCCCAGACGCGCCTGCTGCGCGTCATCGACGGCTCGGAGAAGGCGATCAATCCGCGCACCGGCCGTCCGGCCGACGCCCGCATCATCGCCGCCACCAACCGCGACCTGCGCGGGCTGATCCAGCATGGCCTGTTCCGCGAGGATCTGTTCTTCCGCCTGAACGTCGCGCCCGTGCGCCTGCCGCCGCTGCGCGAGCGGACCGAGGACATCCCGGAGCTGGCCCGGGCCTTCCTGCTCAGGGCCCACCGAGAGGGTCTGCCCGCCAAGACCATCGACCAGGGCGCCATCGACCGCCTCAAGGCCCACCCCTGGCCCGGCAATGTGCGTGAGCTGGAGAACCTGATCCGGCGCATGTGCGCCCTCTACGCCGAGGACGTGATCGCCGCCCGCATCGTCGAGCGGGAGCTGCGCGAGGAGACCTCGAGCGCCGGCCAGGGCGAGGGGCCGATCAGCCTGTCGACCCTGGTGGAGCGCCACCTGGCCGCCGACTTCGCCTCCCAGCCCGACGGCGTGCCGCCGCGCGGCCTCTACGACCGGGTGCTGCAGGAGGTGGAGGCGCCCCTCATCCGCCTGACCCTGGCCGCCACGCGCGGCAACCAGATCCGCGCGGCCGAAATCCTGGGGCTCAATCGCAACACCTTGCGCAAGAAGATCCACGACCTGGGAATCCAGCCGGTGCGCACGAAGGCGTAGGGCCGCATGTGACGCTTTGATGCAACGTAGCTGTTGAATTCAGGGCACAGTCGTCGCAGTCTGCCGGCCCATGGCCGACGCATCCGCGAGTATCTGGGATCGGATCGCCGGGCGTTGGCGGGAGTTTCGCCGTCGCCTCCGGCCTCGCGCCGTCCTGGCCCTCGGCTACATCATCGCCGTCCTGGTGACGGTCGCCTCCGTCTATTTCTCCACACGTGCGCCCGGCGCGGGCAAGGCCGGCCCGGCCAGCCGGATCGTGCTGGCCCTGGTGCTCGGCAACCTGGCCCTGATCCTGGCCCTGGGCGCGGCGGTCGGCTGGCGCGTGCTCAGGATGCTGCGCGAGCGCGGCCGCGACGCCGGCGCGCGGCTGCACGTCCGCTTCGTGACCATGTTCGCCCTGGCCGCCGTGGTCCCCGCCATCGTCATGGCCCTGTTCTTCGGCGCCCTGGTCACCCGGGGGGTGGAGAACTGGTTCTCCAAGCGGGTCCGGACCGTGGTCGAGAACTCCGCGACGGTCGCCAGGTCTTACCTCAACGAGCAGAAGGACACGATCCGCGGCGACCTGCAGGCCATGGCTGTGGACCTGAACCGGGCCCTGCCGCTGTTCCAGTCCAGCCCCGTCACCTTCGGCCGCATCCTCGAGCGCCAGGCCCAGGTGCGGCCGTTCTCGGCCGCCTATGTGCTCGACCATGAGGGCAGGGTGCTGGCCAGCGCCGAGGCCCCGGGGGCGCCTCCATTCCTGGCCCCGCCGCGCGACGTCTTCCAGTACGCCGACAGCGGCGGCCTGGACGAGCACCTGTCCGAGCCCGAGGCCCTGATCCGGGCGCTCTACAAGCTCAGGGACTATCAGGACGCCTACGTCTACGTCGTGCGGCCGATCCAGCCGGGGATCATCCACAACCTGACGGCCGCTTCCGCGGCCCTGCAGGACTACCGCGAGGCCGAATCCAACCGCCACCAGGTGCAGGCGGCGTTCCTGCTGACCTATCTGGAGTCCGTGCTCCTGGCCGTGATCGGGGCGGTCTGGCTGGGCATGGGAGCCGCGACCGGCATCTCCACGCCGGTCGCTCGGCTGGCGGCGGCGGCCTACCGGGTCTCGGCGGGCGACCTCGACGCTCGCGTCCAGGTTCCGAAATCGCCCGAGGAACTGGCCGACTTGGCCAAGGCGTTCAACAAGATGACGCATGATCTTCAGGCTCAGCAGAGGGCGCTGAAGTCGGCGGGCGAGGAGGCCGAATCCCGCCGGGCCTTCATCGAGACCGTGCTGGCAGGGGTGAGCGCGGGAGTCCTGGGCCTGGACGCCGACGGCGCCATCTCGGCGGCCAACCAGCCGGCCCACGAACTCCTGGGCCTCGGCGAGGACGCCCTCGGCCAGACCCTGCGGGACGCCGCGCCGGAGCTGGAGCCCATCGCCCAGGCGGCGGCGCGCACGGGCGGCGAGGCGGAAGAGGAGCTCGACGTGATCCGTGGCGGCGAGACGCGGCGGCTGCGGGTCAGGGCCTCGGCCGCGGCCGAAGGCGGGCTGGTGCTGACCTTCGACGACATCACCCGGCTGGTGACCGCCCAGCGCAGCGCCGCCTGGCGCGATGTCGCCCGGCGGATCGCCCACGAGATCAAGAACCCCCTGACCCCGATCCAGCTCTCGGCCGAGCGGATCCGGCGCAAGTACCGCAAGGAGATCCAGGGCGACCTCGAGACCTTCGACCGCTGCACCGAGACCATCATCCGCCAGGTCGGCGACATCGGCCGGATGGTCGACGAGTTCTCGGCCTTCGCCCGCATGCCGGCCCCGAAGTTCGAGCCGCAGAGCGCGGGCGAACTGATCCGCCAGGCCGTGTTCGCCGAGCGGGTGCGCGATCCGGAGATCGCCATCGAGCTGCAGGAGCCGGCCGTGGAGCTCACCCTGCAGTGCGACGGCCGGATGATCGCCCAGGCCCTGGCCAACCTCCTGAAGAACGCCGGCGAGGCCATCCAGGCCCGGCGGCAGTCCTCACCCGGGCTGAAGGGCCACATGACCGCCCGCCTGCTGGTCGACGACCGGGGCCTGGCCTTCGAGGTCGAGGACAACGGCGTGGGCCTGCCGTCCGCCGATCGGGCGCGGCTGACCGAACCCTATGTGACGACGCGGGAGAAGGGCACGGGCCTTGGGCTCGCCATCGTCAAGCGCATCCAGGAGGAGCACGGCGGCGAGCTGATCCTCACGGACGCCTCCGAACTGCCCGGCGCGAAGGCGGTGCTCCGCTTCCCGCCGACGGCGATCATCCAGAAATCCGCGCCTGTGGGCGCGACTGTGGGCTGAGGTAACGAAACATGGCGACGGACATCCTGGTCGTCGACGACGAAGCCGATATCCGCGAGCTGGTCTCCGGCATCCTCTCCGACGAGGGCTATGCGGTGCGCACGGCGCCCGACTCCGCTTCGGCGCTGTCGGCCATCAAGGCGCGCAAGCCGGCCCTGGTCCTGCTCGACATCTGGATGCAGGGCGGCGGCATGGACGGGCTGGAGCTGCTCGACCTTGTGAAGGAGCTCGATCCCGACCTGCCGGTGATCATGATCTCCGGCCACGGCAACATCGAGACGGCGGTCAGCGCCATCAAGCGCGGCGCCTACGAGTTCCTGGAGAAGCCGTTCAAGTCCGACCGCCTGCTCCTGGTCATCGAGCGGGCGCTGGAGGCCTCGCGCCTCAGGCGGGAGAACCGCCGGCTCAGAGCGCAGACCCATGAGCCCGACACCCTGATCGGCCATTCGCCGGCCATCGCCCAGCTGCGCCAGCTGATGGGCAAGGTGGCGCCGGCCAACAGCCGGATCCTGATCGCCGGCCCCGCCGGCTCGGGCAAGGAGCTGGTCGCCCGGATGATCCACCAGGGCAGTCACCGCTCGAAGGGCGAGTTCGTGATCATCTCGGCCGCCGGCATGACGCCCGAGCGGGTCGATTCAGAGCTGTTCGGCGAGGAGGGCGAGGACGGGCGGCCGCGCAAGGTCGGCGTCTTCGAACGGGCCCACGCGGGCACCCTCTACCTCGACGAGGTCTGCGACATGCCGCTGGAGACCCAGGGGCGCATCCTGCGGGTCCTGATCGAGCAGCGCTTCCGCCGGGTCGGCGGCGACACCGACGTGCAGGTGGACGTGCGGGTGATCTCCTCCACCAGCCGCGACCTCCGCGCCGAGATCGCCGCCGGCCGCTTCCGCGAGGACCTGTTCCACCGGCTGAACGTCGTGCCCCTGCGGGTGCCGGGCCTCGCCGAGCGCCGCGAGGACATCTCCGAGCTCGTCGACTATTTCGTCGAACGGATCTCCAGCGCGACGGGCTTGCCCAAGCGCCGGCTGGGCGACGACGCCATCGCCACCCTGCAGGTCCATCCGTGGCCCGGCAACGTGCGGCAGCTGATCAACATCGTGGAGCGCATGTTGATCCTGGTCTCGGGCGATCCCAAGGACGAGATCACCGCCGAGATGCTGCCGGCCGAGGTCACCTCCTCCGGATCGGCCGGCGCGGTCGGCGCCGAACGGATCATCGCCCTGCCGCTGCGCGACGCGCGGGAGGTGTTCGAGCGCGAGTACCTGAACGCCCAGATCCTGCGCTTCGGCGGCAATATCTCGCGCACCGCCGCCTTCATCGGCATGGAGCGCTCGGCCCTGCACCGCAAGCTGAAGTCCCTGGGCGTCGCCTCTAGAGCCGGCGAGACCGAGGAAGAGGACGCCTGATGGCCCGCATCGCCTACGTCAACGGGCGCTTCGTCCCGCATGCCGAAGCCTGCGTGCACATCGAAGACCGCGGCTATCAGCTGGCCGACGGGGTCTATGAGGTCTGGGCCGTGTTCGGCGGCAGGCTGGCGGACGCCGATGGCCATTTCGTCCGGCTGGAGCGCTCGCTCGGCGAGCTGCGCATCGCCATGCCCATGAGCCGCAAGGCCTTGGAGCTGGTGCTGCACGAAGCCGTCCGGCGCAACCGGGTGAAGAACGGCCTCGTCTATCTCCAGATCACCCGCGGCGTTGCGCCCCGCGACCACGCCTTCCCAACGCGCGCGGTCAGGCCCGCGGTCGTGATCACCGCCAAGCCGGTCGACATGGCGGCCTCCGAGGCCAGGGCCGCCAAGGGCATCGGCGTGGTCTCGACGCCGGAGAACCGCTGGGGCCGGTGCGATATCAAGTCGATCGCGCTTTTGCCCAACGTCATGGCCAAGCAGGCGGCCCGGGAGAGCGGGGCGGGGGAGGCGTGGTTCGTCGACGAGCTGGGCCTGGTCACCGAGGGCGCCTCGTCCAACGCCTGGATCGTCGACCGCGACGGGGTGCTGCGCACGCGCGACCTCAACGCCAACATCCTGCGCGGCATCACCCGGCGCAGCCTGATGGACATCATCGCCCAGCAGGGCCTCCCGCTGTCCGAGCGTCCCTTCAGCCTCGAGGAGGCGAAGCAGGCCCGCGAGGCCTTCATCACCGGCGCCGGCAGCCTGGTCACCCCCGTGGTCTCCATCGATGGCGTCAAGATCGGCGACGGCAAGCCGGGGCCAGTGGCGGTGAAGCTCAGGGCCTCCTATGTGAGCGACGCTACGGAACGTGCGCTTTAGGAGGCTTCACGGCGTTGGCGCCGACCGCGGCTAAGGCCTACAAATCCAAAGTGTGTGTGGAGGCGACTGCCTCCGGAAAAAAGAAAAGGCATCTCCCATGGCGACCGACAAGAAACAGAACCTGCAGGACACCTTCCTGAACAGCGTTCGAAAGTCCAAGACGCCCCTGACCATCTATCTGGTGAACGGCGTGAAGCTTCAGGGGGTGGTCGCCTGGTTCGATAATTTCTGCGTGCTCCTGCGCCGCGATGGGCAGGCGCAGCTGGTCTACAAGCACGCCATTTCCACCATCATGCCGGCCCAGCCCGTGCAGCTCTACGAACCGTCTCCCGATCAGGACATCGATTGACCGACCGTTTCGTCGACCACCGCGTAAGAACTCAGACCGCCATCGTCGTGCATCCGGTCCGACCGCGGGCCGAGGGCCTGCGCTCGCCCGAGCAGCGGTTGGAAGAGGCCGTGGGCCTGGCCGAGGCCCTCGACCTGAAGGTGGTCGAGGCCCTGGTCGCGCCGCTGCGCACAACCGTTCCGGCGACCCTGTTCGGCAAGGGCAAGGTCGAGGAGATCGCCACGGCCTGCCGGGGCTTCGAAGCCGACGTGGTGGTCGTCGACGACGCCCTGACGCCGGTCCAGCAGCGCAACCTGGAGAAGGCCTGGCAGGTCAAGGTCATCGACCGCACCGGCCTGATCCTGGAGATCTTCGCCCGCCGCGCCCGCACCCGGGAGGGCCGGCTCCAGGTCGAGCTGGCGCGCCTGGCCTATGAGCGCTCGCGCCTGGTGCGGACCTGGACCCACCTGGAACGCCAGCGCGGCGGCTTCGGGGTCATGGGCGGCCCCGGCGAAACCCAGATCGAGACCGACCGCAGGCTGCTCGCCGAGAAGATCGGACGCCTGAAGCGCGAGCTCGAGGAGGTCCGGCGCACCCGCTCGCTGCAGCGCTCGGCCCGGACCCGCGTGCCTTATCCGGTCGTGGCCCTGGTGGGCTACACCAATGCCGGCAAGTCGACCCTGTTCAACCGCCTGACCGGGGCAGAGGTCGAGGCCAAGGACCTGCTCTTCGCCACCCTGGACCCCACCCACCGGGTCATCCGCCTGCCCGGCGGGCGTCCCGCCATCCTGTCGGACACGGTGGGCTTCATCTCCGACCTGCCGCACGAGCTGGTCGAGGCCTTCCGCGCCACCCTCGAGGAGGTGCAGGAGGCCGACGTGGTCCTGCACGTGCGCGACGTGGCGAGCGAGGAGAGCGAGGCCCAGGCCGAGGACGTCGAGGCGGTGCTGGAGCAGCTGGGCGCCGGCGCCGACTCCGGACGCGCCGTAGTCGAGGTCTGGAACAAGATCGATCTCCTGCCCGAGGAGGATCGCGAGCGGCTGCTGAACCGGCCCCAGCGGCGCGATGGCTCCGGCGTTCCCGTGGTCGCGGTCTCGGCGATCGCCGGCGACGGCTGCGAGCGGCTGGCGGCCTTCCTGGCCGAGCTGCTCGACAAGGGCGCGCCCATCGAGGCGAAGCTCGGGCCCGAGCACGGCGAGGCCCTGGCCTGGCTCTACCGGCATGGGCGGGTGCTCAGCCGCTCCGACGGCGACGAGGGTCAGGTCAGCCTGGCGGTCCGGCTCGACGCCCAGGCGCTCGGGCAGTTCGAGCGGCGCTTTCCGGGCGCCCTGCTCAGGGAAGCGGCGGAGTAGCTATCTCCCGGCGCGCCTGGAGCGGCCATCCGTGCGCCCGGGCTATTTCCCCTTCGTCTTCGGCGATCCCTTCAGGTCCCGGAGCACGCCCAAGGTGACCGACCCCCGTTCCGCCAGCCCGGCCTCTTCGGGATTGGAGGCGTAGAGCGCCTTCAGGAAGGATCTGTCATAGGTGCTAAGCGTCTCCAGCGATGCGCTTTGCGGACAAGCCGGGTCCAGGGCGTCAAGGATGCTCGGCAGCGGACCGCAGCCCTTGCGGGCGGCCGTCTTGCTGAGGGCCAGCGCCGCGACATGGTCGGCGACCGCACCGATGGCTTGATCCTCGATGGCCTTGGTGTCGACCACTATGAGCACGAACACCACCGCATTGACTTGGCCGTTGCGCAGCCGGCCCGTCGTCTCGCCGGGAACGACCCCTCCGATCTGGGCCCCGCGCCCGTAGGCGTAGTCGAGATATCCGTTGGTAGCGGTGACGTACCAAGCCTGGATCGGCCCATGGAAGATCGCCAGGGTCTTCTCCTCGTCGGCATAGTGGTAGCCCAGCAGCAGCGGCCGATGCTCCCGGACGTCGTCCATCATGGCCTGGGGCGTGGAGGTGAAGGCCACCAGCAGGTTGATGCCACGCCGGCACCTGGGCCACGCCGGCGCGTACTCGCGGGCCACGTCCGTGATCCGCCTGACCACGAAGCTTGCGTAGGACGGCGTCAGGCCGAACACACCTGGACAGACGGCCTTCATCCAGCGGGAGAGGTTGCCGGTGTGGGCAGGCTGGGCGCGGACCTGGACATCCTTCCAGATCACATCAGGCGCGTGCGCGGGCAACTTGGCGGACTGTCTGCCATGCACGACCACTTCGCCGACGGTGGTGCTGGCTTTGGGAGCCTCGACGGCTCCAGCAGGCGCGGCCGCCACGGCGCAGGCCGTCAGCGCCGTCAGCATCAGTCCCGCGCGAGCCGTTCTCCGCATCCGCTTCCCCCTCGGAGTGCTGGGAGGATCATGGCTGACAAGGCCAAGTTGGAGCGAAGATACTCGCTGCTGCGGCAAATTCTGGCAAATTCTGGGATTTTGAACGCGAGACAGGCCCACGTCGCCGACGGCGAGCTGGAGCGCCCGGCGGCGCAGCGCTGTGCGGCGCGTTTCATCGAGCGGCGGCGCAAGTTCACCACCGCCCTGTCACTGGGGCCTCTCCGTCAGTCCTCGGCCGGCTCGGGAGAGAGCTTCGGAGCGGGGCGCGCCAGGAAGGCCGGCACGTCGTTCCCGAAACCCGTCACGTGGCTGCCTTCGTCACGGCCGTGGCGTTCGGAATCCCGCTCGCGACGCTCCCGCTCAGGCGGACGCTCGCGTTGACGCTCCGCCCGGGGACGGTCCTCGCGGTGACGCTCGGCGCGGCGAGGTTCGTCCCTGCGCGGCTCGGTCGTGCGCGCCTCGTCGTGACGCGGCTCTTCGCGGCGGGGGGCAGGGGCGGGCGCGGCGTCGACCGGGGCGGCGGCTTCCGGCGCCTCCTGGGCTTCCATGGCGCGCGGCTCGGACCGCTCACGGCGCGGGGGCCGCTCGCCACGATCCCGGCCACCGCTGCGTTCGCGGGAGCCCGAGCGGCCACGGCCACCGTCGCGGCCGGGCCGATCCTCGGACTTGGCCGACTCCCAGTCGAGGTCCAGCTTCTCCTCGACCGGCGACTTGCCGATCAGCTTCAGCACCTTGTCGAGCGAGCGGCCGTCAGCGGGGGTGACGATCATATATGCGTCGCCCTTGCGCCCGGCGCGGCCCGTGCGGCCGATGCGGTGCACATAGTCGTCAGCGTGATGCGGCACGTCGTAGTTGAAGACGTGGCTGACGTCGGGAATGTCGAGGCCGCGGGCGGCGACGTCCGACGCGCAGAGCAGCTTCAGCTCGCCCTTGCGGAAGGCGTCCAGCGTCTTCATCCGCATCGACTGGTCGAGATCGCCGTGGATCGGCGAGGCGTCGAAGCCGTGCTTGCGCAGCGACTTGGCGACGATGTCGACCTCGCTCTTGCGGTTGCAGAAGACGATGCCGTTGCGCACGTCCGCGGCGCCGACCAGGGCCCTGAGCGCCAGGCGCTTGGCCTTGGGATCGGAGGTCGGGATGCGCGCGATGTGCTGGGTGATGGTGTCGGCCGTCGTGGCCGGCGCCGAAGCCTCGATGCGCACCGGATCGTGCAGGAACTGCTTGGTCAGCCGGGTGATCTCGGGCGGCATGGTCGCCGAGAAGAACAGGGTCTGCTTCTTGCCGGGCGTCAGCTTGAAGATGCGCTCGATGTCCGGGATGAAGCCCATGTCGAGCATGCGGTCGGCTTCGTCGACCACCATGATCTGGACACCGGTGAGCAGGAGCTTGCCGCGCTCGAAGTGGTCGAGCAGGCGCCCGGGGGTGGCGATCAGCACGTCGACGCCGCGATCGAGCTTCTTGAGCTGGTCGTCGAAGGAGACGCCGCCGATAAGGAGGGCCCAGGTCAGCTTGTGCTGCTTGGCGTACTTCTCGAACGAGGCGGCGACCTGGTCGGCCAGCTCCCGCGTGGGCTCGATCACCAGCGAGCGCGGCATGCGCGCCTTGGAGCGCCCGGCGGCCAGGCGGTCGATCATCGGCAGGGTGAAGCCGGCGGTCTTGCCGGTGCCGGTCTGGGCGATGCCGAGGACGTCGCGTCCCTGAAGAGCGATGGGGATCGCCTGTTCCTGGATGGGCGTGGGCTCGGTGTAGCCGGCGTCGGCGACGGCCTGGAGAACTTCTGGGCTCAGGCCAAGATCAGAAAAAGATGTCATATTCGGTGTTGAGAGGGGTGGCTTGCTGCCGAGATGGCAGGCGCACGCCCGGAAAAAGTCGCCGATTCAGGCAGGCGGAACATAGGAAGTCGGTTGCCCATGTCAACGCACGGAAGGGGTTTCAACCGCTTTAACTTTGTCACTTGGCGGCGCTAAAGTTTTCGCCACCCGTCAGCCCACGAAGAAGGCAAGACGACGGGCCGATCGATACCTGAACCCAGCAAGGGCGGGCGGCCAGATGAACGGCACAGCGGCCGCCGGTCAGTAGCTCAAACTAGGTGACGGCTCACCTTTCCCGGACCATCATGGCCGCGGTTGCGAGGATGACCGCGGTCCGGGGGCGATAGCGCTCTCCAAGCCGTGGCGTGCGGCGGGAGGAGCGGATGGATATGCGCGGATCGATCATTGGCGGCGTCCTGCTGGCGGCGGCGCTCGGCTTCACGGCGGCCCAGGCCCAGGTGCCGCCTCAGATCGCGGCCAAGAACAAGGCGTCGGCCGGCAAGATCGATTTCACCATCGGCGCCGACTACGCGCCGCTGCAGCCCAAGCCGCCCTACGCCGGCATCACCGTCACCCGTGACGTGCCGACCGGGACCGATCCCCTGCAGAAGATCGATGTCCTCGAGCCCACGGCCAAGCCCTCCAAGCCGCGCCCGGTGATGATCTTCGTCCACGGCGGCGGATTCACCCGGGGCGACAAGGCCCAGGTCGACAACATGCTGGTCTGGGCGGTGAACAACGGCATGGTCGGCGTCGACGTCGACTACCGCCTGGCCCCCAAGGATCCATGGCCGGCCGGCGCCGAGGACCTCAAGGCCGCCGTCGCCTGGACCCGGGTCCACATCGCCGAGCACGGCGGCGATCCCAACCGCATCGTCCTCTGGGGCCACTCGGCCGGCGCCAACCACGTCGAGGACTATGTCGCCCACACCGAGCTGCACGGGCCCGAATACGCCGGCGTGAAGGCCGCGATCCTCATGTCGCCCTTCTACGCGGCGGGAACGGCCGAGCCGGCGGGCGCGGCCGGCGGGCGGGGCGGGAACCCTTACTACGGGACCGACGCCTCGCTCTCGACCGAAGGCCCGGCCAATGCGCGGATGGCGAAGAGCTCCACGCCGATCTACCTGGTCAACGCCGAGTACGATCCGCCCTTCATGATCGCCTATGGCGAAAGCCTGGACAAAGCCCTGACCGCGGCCGGCAAAAAACACGGCCGCCAGGTGCTGAAGGACCACGGGCACCTCTCCGAAGGCATGGCTGTCGGGACCTCGGACGTCTCGCTGACCGGGCCGCTGCTGGTCTGGCTCAAGGCGCACGACTGACGGCGCAGCGGATCACTTCATCGCCGCGCCCAGGTCCTGGATATCCTTGCGGAGCCGGCGGGGCCGGCGCGGCCGGATGTACAGCAGCGCCGCCAGCCAGGCCGCTGCGAGCACGACGCCCCTTCGCGAACCGCCCCTATCAGAGGTAGTCGCGCCCGCCGAGGGAGGTCTTACAGGCGATCAGGACAGTATCAGACGTCCAGGTCCTCGACGGCGAACTCGGCGTTCTCCTGGATGAAGCGGAAGCGGAGCTCGGGCTTGCGGCCCATCAGGGTCTCGACCAAGTCCTCGACGCTCTCCTCGGCGCGGGGCAGGGTCACCCGGGCCAGGGTGCGCTTGGCCGGGTCCATGGTGGTTTCCTTCAGCTGCGCCGGCATCATCTCGCCGAGGCCTTTGAAGCGGCTGATCTCGGGCTTCTTGCCCTTGAACTCGGTGGCCAGGAGCTCCTCGCGATGGGCGTCGTCGCGGGCGTAGATGGTCTTGGCGTTGTGGCTGATCCGGTAGAGCGGGGGCAGGGCGAGGTAGAGTTTCCCGCCGCGGATCAGCTCCGGCATGGTCCGGTAGAAGAAGGTGATCAAGAGGGACGCGATGTGGGCCCCGTCCACGTCGGCGTCGGTCATGATGATGATGCGCTGGTAGCGCAGGTCTTCGTCCTTGAACCTCGTCCCGCCCTGGACCCCCAGCGCCAGCATCAGGTCCGAGAGCTCCTGGTTGCCGCCGGCCTTGTCCTTGGAGGAGGAGGCGACGTTCAGGATCTTACCGCGCAGAGGCAGGATCGCCTGGGTCTTGCGGTCGCGCGCCTGCTTGGCCGAGCCGCCGGCCGAGTCGCCTTCGACGATGAAGAGCTCGGTGCCGTCCGCCGCCTGGTCGGCGCAGTCGGCGAGCTTGCCGGGCAGGCGCAGCTTGCGCGTGGCCGAGGCCCGGGCGACCTCCTTGTCCTTGCGCCGCTTCAGCCGTTCCTCGGCCCGCTCGACGACGAACTGGAGCAGGGCGTTTGCCGACTTGGGCGCCGCGGTCAGCCAGTGGTCGAAGGGATCGCGGAGCGCGTTCTCGACCAGGCGCTGGGCGTCCGAGGACGACAAGCGCTCCTTGGTCTGCCCCTGGAACTCCGGCTCGCGGATGAAGACCGAGATCAGGGCGCCGGCGCAGGCCATGACGTCCTCGGCCGTGATGGTCGAGGCCCGCTTGTCGCCGACCATCTCGGCATAGGCCTTCAGCCCGCGGGTCAGGGCCGCCCGGAAGCCGGCCTCATGGGTGCCACCCTCGGGTGTCGGAACGGTGTTGCAGTAGGACTGGACGAAGCCGTCGGCGTCGCCGTAGCCCGCGCCGCTCCAGGCCACCGCCCATTCCACGGCCCCGGCTTCGCCCTGGCGCTCGATGCGGCCCGAGAAGGGCTCGGGGGTGATGGTCTCCACGCCCTGGATCCGGTCGGCCAGATAGTCGGCGAGGCCGTTGGGGAAGCGGAACACCGCCTTCTCGGGCGTGTCGCCGCAGCGCTCGGGCGCGCAGGTCCAGCGGATCTCGACGCCCCGGAAGAGGTAGGCTTTGGAGCGGGCCATCCGGTAGAGCCGCGCCGGCTTGAACGCCACGCCCTCGCCGAAGATCGCCGGGTCGGGGGCGAAGCGGATGTTGGTGCCCACCTTCTTTGACGGCCCGATCTGCTCGAGCTTGGTCAGGGGTCGGCCGCGGGCGAATGTCTGCTTCCACTCGAAGCCGTCCTTCCAGACCGTGGCCTCCAGCCGCTCGGAAAGCGCATTGACCACCGAGACGCCGACCCCGTGCAGACCGCCGGAGGTCTCGTAGGCCTTGCCCGAGAACTTCCCGCCCGAGTGCAAGGTGGTCATGATCACTTCGAGGGCGGACTTGGTCTTGTCCCGGGGGTGCGGGTCGACCGGGATGCCCCGGCCGTCGTCCTTGACGCTCAGCGAGCCGTCGGCCGCGAGCACCACCTCGATGACCCGCGCATGGCCGGCCACGGCCTCGTCCATCGCGTTGTCCAGCACCTCGGCGAAGAGGTGGTGCACGGCCCGCTCGTCGGTGCCCCCGATGTACATCCCCGGCCGCCGGCGCACCGGCTCAAGGCCCTCCAGGACCTCGATGTCCTTGGCGGAATAGGAAGAGGACGGCCCGCTCTTGGGGCGCGGTTCATGGACCTCGGCCAAGGGCGAAGCGGGCGCGGGCGCCAGGGCGTCGTCAAACAGGTCGGGCGTCTTGGGCTGCGGCACGGACATACGCGGAAGTTTGGGGCGATTCGGCCTTGGGTATGGGGCGGGTCAGCGTCCGCGGGCAAGGGGCCGCACACACATTCTCCTCTCCCCCTCGATGGGGAGAGGCCGGGAGTGGGGGTGTAGCTGCCGACTTGGTGGACAATCTCGGTTGACGCCGGCCCGCGCCTTTCCGGGCGCGCACTGCTAACACCCCATCCCCAGCCCTTCCCCCATCGAGGGGGAAGGGAGGGCTAGTCACTGGCTATCATCACCCCTCCGCGTGCGGGCTCACCTTCACCCCGTGCGCTTGCAGCCGCGGCAGCACCTCTTCGCCCAGGCGCTTGATCTGGTTGCGGAACATCTCCGTCGGCATGGCGCCGCGGTTGCACATCAGGAGCACGGTCCCGGCGCCGGCGTCGTTGGCTTCGTCGATGATGCGTTCGGCCACCTCGTCGGGCGTGCCGATCGGCATGTGCTCGGCCTGGGCGCGGAAGTCGTCCTGGGTCATCTGGCGGTCGAACATCGAGGCGTCGGCCAGGGTGCCCTGGGAGCCGGCGCGCAGGTGCTCCTGGGACTTGTCGGAATAGTAGCCGGTCTTGCCGAAGTCGGTCTTCGGGTGGTCGTAGGCCATCAGGGTGTTGAACGAGTAGCGGTAGTGGGGCCCGTACTCCTCGACCGCCTGCGCCTTGGAATCCCCGACGTAGCAGTCGACCATGATGTTGAAATGGTCCGGCGTCGCCTTGCGTCCCCGCTCGGCCATGAGACGGCTGTAGAGGCGGATGGTGTCCTCCCGCGCCGTGCTGCGGAACACCCCTGGCGTGATCGGGATGTCGTTGGCCGCCGCCCACTCGATGGATTCCTTGGAGCCGGTCACCGGCACCCACACCGGCGGATGCGGCTGCTGCACCGGGCGGGGCCAGATCGAGACGTCGTCGTAGCTGTAGAACTGGCCCTGGTAGGAGAAGACGTCTTCGGTCCAGGCCCGGCGGATGATGTCGTAGGCCTCCTCGAAGCGGGCGCGGGACTCGCTCATGGGGATGTTGTGCGAGCGGTATTCCCGCTGGGCGCCGCGGGCCACGCCGGCGATCAGGCGGCCCTTGGAGAGGCAATCCAGCATGGCCAGCTCCTCGGCCAGGCGCAGCGGCTCGTGCAGGGGCAGAAGGTTGCCGTAGATCAGGAGCTTCAGCCGCTGGGTGCGCTGGGCGGCGGAGGCGACCAGCAGGTTCGGCGAGTTCATCAGCCCATAGGGCGTGGCGTGGTGCTCGTTGACGCCGACGCCATCGAAGCCCAGCCGGTCCATCTCGGCCCAGGCGTCCAGGTGCTCGGCGTAGGTCTCGACCGCGGCCTGGGGATCGAAGTGCTGCTTGACCAGCTTGCGCGGCAGCCGCCCGTCCTCGCGGAACCGGTCGATATCGGCCTTGTAGTGCATCAGGTCGAAGATGAAGACCTTCACGGGCGCTCCTCGCTCCTCACTTGCGGCGCTCCAGCTTGCCGCATTTGCCGCAATCCCCTAACCCTCCCGGCCGGATTCGTCAGGACGGGTCGTAACGCATGAGCCTCGCCTTCACCTTTCCCGGCCAGGGAAGCCAGGCCGTCGGCATGGGCGCCGAGCTCGCCGAGGCCTTCGGCGCCGCGCGCGAGGTGTTCCAGGAAGTCGACGACGCGTTGGGCCAACGGCTGTCCAAGCTGATGCGGGACGGGCCGATCGAGGATCTGACCCTGACCGAGAACGCCCAGCCGGCGCTGATGGCGGTGAGCCTGGCCGTGGTGCGGGCGCTGAAGTCCGAGTTCGGCGTCGATATCTCCAAGGCGGCCTTCGTGGCCGGCCACAGCCTGGGGGAATATTCGGCCCTGGCGGCGGCGGAGGCGATCGGGCTGCCCGAGACCGCGCGCCTCTTGAAGCTGCGCGGCCAGGCCATGCAGCGGGCCGTGCCGGTGGGGCAGGGCGCCATGGCCTCCCTGATCGGGCCCAAGGCGGACGTGGCCCTGGCCGAAGAGGCCGCCAAGGCCGGCTCCGTCGCCGGTGTCTGCGTGGTGGCCAACGACAACAACGCGGGAAACGTCGTCATCTCCGGCGACAAGGCCGCCGTCGACCTCGCCATCGAGAAGGCCAAGGAGCTCGGCGCGCGGGCGATCCCGCTGAACGTCTCTGCGCCCTTCCACTGCCCCCTGATGCAGCCGGCGGCCGACGAGATGGCCGAGGCCCTGGCGGGCGCCTCCATCTCGGCGCCCCGGGCGCCGGTGGTGGCCAACGTCACGGCCCGGCCGGTGCTGGAGCCCGAGGGCATCCGCCGCCTTCTGGTCGAGCAGGTCACCGGCCGGGTGCGCTGGCGCGAGAGCGTCGAGTGGATGGCCGGCGAGGGCGGCGTCACCCGCTTTGTCGAGCTGGGCTCCGGCAAGGTGCTGACCGGCATGGCCAAGCGGATCGCGCCGGACGCCGAGGCGCTGGCGGTGAACTCGCCGGCCGACCTCGAAGCCTTCGCCAAGTCGCTCTAGCTGGGGAGAGCCAGGGAATGTTCGATCTTTCGGGCAAGACGGCCCTCGTCACCGGCGCCTCGGGCGGCCTCGGCGGCGCCATCGCCAAGGCCATGCACGCCCAGGGGGCGACGGTCGTGCTCTCGGGCACCCGCGCCGAGGCGCTGGAGGGGGTGAAGGCTGGGCTCGGCGAGCGGGCCCACGTGCTGGCCTGCAACCTCTCGGACTCCGCGGCCGTCGACGCCCTGTTCGGCGAGGCGGAGGCCTTGGCCGGCGAGGTCCACATCGTGGTCTCCAACGCCGGCGTCACCCGCGACCAGCTGCTGCTCAGGATGAAGGACGAGGACTGGGAGACGGTCCTGAAGGTCAACCTCGAGGCCTATTTCCGCCTCGCCCGCGCGGCCATGAAGGGGATGATGCGCCGGCGCTGGGGCCGAATCATCGGCATCACCTCGGTGGTCGGCGTCACCGGAAACCCTGGCCAGGCCAACTACGCGGCCTCCAAGGCGGGCATGATCGGCTTCTCCAAGGCCCTGGCCCAGGAGGTCGCCACCCGCAATGTGACGGTCAATTGCGTGGCGCCCGGATTCATCGCCAGCCCCATGACCGACGCCCTCAACGAGCAGCAGCGCGAGGCGATTCTGGGCCGGATTCCGGCCGCCAGGCTCGGGTCAGGCGACGATATCGCCGCCGCGTGCGTTTATCTTGCCAGTGAGGAAGCCGCCTACGTCACGGGGCAGACGCTCCACGTCAACGGCGGCATGGCAATGCTCTGATGCGGTTTGCTGGCGCACCCAAAAAGAACATGCTAGGCGATCCGCGAGTTTCACGGACTGTCGCAACCGGCGGATCCGACTGGTTTCCACTACACATAGGCGCACCCGCTCGCGGGCTCGCCGACCAAGACAACAAGGGGCTTTGGAAAGCGTATGTCCGACATCCTTGAACGCGTGCGCAAGATCGTGATCGAGCATCTGGACGCGGATCCGGAGAAGGTCACCGAGAAGGCCAGCTTCATCGACGATCTGGGCGCAGACAGCCTCGATAACGTCGAACTGGTGATGGCCTTCGAAGAGGAATTCGACATCGAAATCCCCGACGACGCGGCCGAGCACATCCAGACCGTCGGCGATGCGGTGAAGTTCATCGAAGAACGCCTCAACGGCTGACGGTCGCCGGACCGTCTTAGGTAGATGGGGCCCGCGTCGGGCTCCGTGAGTTCGGCGGAGAAGTCGATGGCGGATCGCCGCGTCGTCATCACGGGCATCGGTCTCGTCACGCCCGTGGGTTGGGGCCGCGAGATCACCTGGCAGCGCATCCTGGCGGGTCAGTCGGGGGCTGGGCGCATCAGCGCCTTCGATCCCTCGGAGATGGCCTGCCAGGTGGCGTGCGAGGTGCCGCGCGTGGACGGCCGCGGCGGCGGCGCTCCCGACATGGAGGGCGCCTTCGACCCCGAGCAGGTGATGTCCTCCAAGGACCGCCGGCGGATCGACGACTTCATCCTCTACGCCGTCGCGGCGGCGGACGAGGCGGTCAAGGATTCCGGCTGGCAGCCGGAGGACGACGAATCGCGCGCCCGCACGGGCGTGATCATCGGCTCGGGCATCGGCGGCCTCGGCACCATCGAGGAGACGGCGATCGAGCTGCACGAGAAGGGCCCCCGCCGGGTCAGCCCCTTCTTCATCCCCTCGGCCCTGATCAACCTCGCCTCGGGCCACGTCTCGATCCGCCACGGCTTCAAGGGCCCCAACCACTCGGTCGTCACCGCGTGCGCCACCGGCGCCCACGCGGTCGGCGACGCCTCGCGGCTGATCCGCTACGGCGATGCGGACGTGATGGTGGCCGGCGGCGCGGAGGCGGCGGTCTGTCCCCTGGGCATCGCGGGCTTCGTCGCCTGCCGGGCCCTGGCGACCAGCTTCAACGATGCTCCCCAGAGCGCTTCGCGCCCCTACGACAAGGATCGCGACGGCTTCGTCATGGGCGAGGGCTCGGGGGTGCTGGTGCTCGAGGAATACGAGCACGCCAAGCGCCGTGGCGCGAAGATCTATGCCGAGGTGAAGGGCTACGGCCTCTCGGGCGACGCCTACCACATCACCGCCCCCGCCTCGGACGGCGACGGCGGCTACCGCGCCATGGTCGCCGCCCTGGCGCACGCGGGCATGAAGCCGGAGGAGATCGACTACATCAACGCCCACGGCACCTCGACGCCGCTCGGCGACGAGATCGAGCTTCGGGCCGTCGAGCGCCTGCTCGGCCAGTACGCCTCCAAGGTGCACATGTCCTCGACCAAGTCGGAGATCGGGCACCTCCTGGGCGCCGCCGGCGCGGTCGAGGCGGCCTTCACCGCCCTGGCCATCCGCGACCAGATCGCCCCCCCGACGATCAACATCGACAACCCCTCGATCGACACCGCGATCGACCTCGTGCCGTTCAGGGCCAAGCCGATGAAGATCGACGCGGCCCTGTCCAACAGCTTCGGATTCGGCGGCACCAACGCCGCCCTGGTGCTCACAAAGGTACCGTGACCAGGCGCCGCTCCGAGCCGCGCAGGCAGCCGCTGACCTTCAGGCGCCGGCTGGTGGTGATGGCCGCCAGCGGCGTGACCACCTTGGCGCTGGCCCTTGCCGTCATCGTGCTCTGGGGCGTCTGGAGCTACTTCAGCGCGGGCCCGGCGGCGCGCCACGGCGCCTCGACCACGGTGATCCTGCGCCATGGCGCCAGCCTTCCCGAGATCGCCTCGGACCTGCAGGGGCAGGGCGTGATCCGCTCGGGCTCGGTGTTCGTCGCCGCCGCGCAGATCACCGGTGCGGCCCGCCGGTTGAAGGCCGGGGAGTACGCCTTCCCCTCGCGCGCCACCCTGGCCCAGGTGGTGGAGATGATCCGCGACGGCCGCATCGTCCGCCACTTCGTGACCATCCCCGAGGGCCTGACCTCGGCCCAGGCCGCCGCCATCCTGACGGCCAATCCGGTGCTGACCGGTCAGGTCGAGGCCCCCGCCGAGGGCTCGCTGCTGCCGGAGACCTACGAGGTCGAGCGCGGGACGGACCGGAACATCGTGCTGCACCGGATGATGGCGGCGCGGGACCGGCTGCTCGCCCAGCTCTGGCCCAACCGCCGGCCGGGCCTGCCCTTCCGCACGCCCGAGGAGGCGGTGATCCTGGCCTCGATCGTGGAGAAGGAGACGGGCCTGCCCGAGGAGCGGCCGAAGGTGGCGGCGGTGTTCGTCAACCGGCTGCAGAAGGGCATGCCGCTCGCCTCGGACCCGACCATCGTCTACGGCCTGACCCGCGGCGTGCCCCTCGGACACGGCATCCGGCAATCGGAGCTGGCCTCGCCGACGCCCTACAACACCTACCACTTCACCGGCCTGCCCCCGACGCCGATCGCCAATCCCGGGCGCGCGTCGATCGCCGCCGTGCTCGACCCCGCCCGGACCGACGACCTCTATTTCGTGGCCAATGGCACGGGCGGGCATAGCTTCTCCGCCACCATGGCCGAGCACGAGAAGAACGTGGAGCGCTGGCGGCAGGTCGAGCGCCAGAGGGCCGCATCTCCCGCGGCGCCCGCCGCCCATACCGGCGCCCTTCGCGGGGAGGTCTCCAATGGCCGCTGATCAGCCGCGCCGCGGCGTCCTCCTGGTGATCTCCAGCCCCTCCGGAGCCGGCAAGACCTCGCTCAGCCGCCGGCTGATCGCCGAGCACCCGGACCTCTTGTCGCTGTCGATCTCCTGCACGACCCGGGCGCCGAGGCCAGGCGAGCAGGACGGCCGCGAATACCACTTCGTGACTCCCGGGCAGTTCGACGAGATGGTCCGGGACCAGGCCTTCCTCGAATACGCCCACGTGCACGAGCACCGCTACGGCACGCCGCGCGCGCCGGTCGAGCAGGCGCTGGAAGAGGGGCGGGACGTGCTCTTCGACATCGACTGGCAGGGCGCCATGAGCGTCCATGCCGGCCTGCCCAACGACGTGGTGCGGGTCTTCATCCTGCCGCCCTCGATGGCGGAGCTCAGGCGCAGGCTGCACGCCCGGGCCCAGGACGACGAGGGCGTCATCGAGCGCCGGCTCGGCCGCGCCCAGGGCGAGATCCGCATGTGGGCGGAATACGACTACGTCCTGCTCAACCAGGACTTCGACGAGACCTACGCGGACCTGGTGGCCATCTACAACGCCGAGCGGGCGAGGCGCAGCCGCAACCTCTGGCTCGTTCCCTTCGTCGAGAAGCTGCTGACCGAAGAGCCCTAGGCCGACTCGGCCAAACTGGCCCGCGCCAGCTCCAGGAAGCCGGGGACCGGGATCGCCTCGGCCCTGAGCGCGGGGTCGATCCCCGCCGCCGCGCATAGCGCCTCGCCGCCCAGGGCCTTCAGGCTCGAGCGGAGCATCTTGCGCCTCTGTCCGAACGCCGCCTGGGTCGTGCGCTCCAGCGCCGCCAGGAGCTCGGGCGAGGGACGATCGGGCCGCGGGGTCAGGCGGACCACGGCCGATTCCACCTTGGGAGGCGGCGTAAAGGCGCGGGCGGGCAGAGACATGACGATCTCGACCTCGGCCACGGCCTGGCTGATGACGCCCAGGCGGCCGTAGGCGCCCGAGCCCGGGCGGGCGGCGATCCGCTCGGCCACCTCCTTCTGGAACATCAGGGCCAGCGCCTCGAACCGTCCGGCCTCGTGCAGCCACTTCACCAGCAGCGGCGCGCCCACGTTGTAGGGCAGGTTGGAGACCACGCGCGCCGGCAGGCCGGCCGCGTGCCGCGCAAGCAACTCGGCCTCCTCCACCTCGAGGGCGTCGGCCTCGACCACGATCAGACTGCCTTCGGCGACAGCGGCGAGCTCGCCGAGCAGAGGCAGGAACCGGGCGTCCTTCTCCACCGCGATCACCGTGGCGCCTGCCTCCAGGAGGGCGCGGGTGAGGCCGCCGGGGCCGGGGCCCACCTCGATCACGGCCCGGCCTTCGAGCGGCCCGGCCAGGCGGGCGATCTTGCGGGTGACGTTGAGGTCCAGGAGGAAGTGCTGGCCGAAGCTCTTCTTGGCCAGGAGCCCGTGCGCCTCGAGCTGCTCGCGCAGGGGCGGCAGTCGCTCCAGGCTCATGCCGCGCGAGAACCGGCCCGGGAGGCGCGCCTGGCCGCGATGTCGCCGGCGATCTGGATGGCCGTGACCAGGCTGTCGGGGCGGGCCAGGCCGCGGCCGGCGATATCGTAGGCGGTGCCGTGGTCGGGCGAGGTTCGGACGATCGGCAGGCCCAGGGTGACGTTCACCCCGCCCCAGAAGTCCAGCATCTTGACCGGGATCAGCGCCTGGTCGTGGTACATGCAGACCACGGCGTCGTAGCGGGCGCGGGCCGCCGGATGGAACAGGCTGTCGGCCGGCAGGGGATCGGTGCAGTCGACCCCGAGGCTGCGCAGGGCCGCGCAGGCGGGCGCGATGATCTCGGCCTCCTCCTTGCCGATCCCGCCCTCTTCGCCGGCATGGGGATTGAGGCCGGCGATAGCCAGGCGCGGATGGGCGATGCCGAAATCCTGGGCGAGGGCGCGGGCGGTGATCCGGGCCGTGGTCACGATCCGGTCCAGGGTCAGGAGCCCGGGGACGCCGGCGAGCGGCTCGTGGATGGTGACGAGGGTGGTCCTGAGGTCCTGGGCCGTCAGCATCATCACCGGGCCGCGCGGCTCATCGGTCTTGTGGGCCCGGGTCAGCTCGCCGAGGAACTCGGTGTGCCCGGGGAACTCGAAGCCGGCGGCATAGAGCGGCGCCTTGGAGATCGGCGCGGTGACCACGCCGCCGACCGCTCCCGAAAGCGCGAGGCCCGCTGCGGTCTCGATCCAGCGGATCACGGCCGGGGCGTGGGCGGGGGAGGGCTTGCCGGCCACCACGGGCGCCGACGCCGGGATATCCAACACCGGCAAAGCCCTCGGGAAGACGCGGGCGGCCTCGTCGGCCGAGGCGATGCGCTCGAGCCGCAGCTCGCCCGCGCCGGGCGCGCCTCTCAGGAGATCGCGATCGCCGACCACGAAGAAGGGCCGGTCCTCGGCGCGCGCCGTCGTCCAGGCCTTGACGATGATCTCCGGTCCGATCCCGGCCGGATCACCCATGGTGACGGCGAGGGTCGGCCGCGTCACGGCGTCTCGATGGTCGCCGAATTCCTGAGGTCGCGCAGGTAGCGGCGGGACAGCATGGAGAGCTGCTGTGCGTAGAGGCGGTTCTCGACCTCGTCCTTGGTCGGCATGTTCGCCTTGGACTGCTGGCGATCGCAGACCATCAAGAGGTGCAGGCCCACCGGCGTGCGGATCGGCTGGCTCAGCTGGTTCAGCGGCAGGCCCTCGGCGGGCGTGCGGAACTCGTTGGACAGGTCCTTGACGTCCGACTTGCCGAGGTCGCCGGCGACCAGGCCCTGGAAGGCGGCCGCCTTGGATTCGAGGTTGGCGCAGGTCGGCTCGGTCGCCGCGAAATCGGTCAGGGTCTTCTGGGCGGCGGTCACCTGGTCGGGCGTCGCGTCGGCGGCCAGGCGCACGGCGGCCTGCTTGAGGTCGACGGTCGTCGAGGCGCCGCCGGCGTTCTTCTCGCGCAGCTGCAGGATGTAGACGCCGTCGTTGACCTGGATCGGCTGGGACACCTGGCCGGGGCGCATCTGGCTGAGCGCCGAGGAGAGCTCGGGCTGCAGCTCGGCCGCGGAGATCCAGCCCATGTCGCCGCCGTTGGCCGCGGTCGGGGCGGAGGAGAACTGCCGGGCCACGGCGTTGAAGGGCGCGCCCTGCTGGATCTGGGTGATCAGCTGCTGCGCGCCGGTCATCGCCTCGGTCATGCCGCCGGCGCGCGAGGCGTCGATGAAGATCTCGCCGACCAGGAAGCGGGGCTGGTCGGCGGCCGCCTTCAGGCGCTGCAGCATCATGGAGATCTGTTTGTCGCCGGGACGCACGCGCGTGCCGTAGCGGCCGCCGATCATCCGGTTCCAGCTGATCTGGACCCGCAGCTGGTCCTTCAGGGTCTGGATGTCGAGCCCGACCGCCGCGAACTGGCGCTTGAGCTCGGCCATGGAGGAGTTGTTGTCCTTGGCCAAGCCGGCCAGCGCCTCGTTCACCTCGTCGTCGCCCGCGACGATGTCGAACTTCTGGTCCTTCTCGAGCTTGCGCAGCTCCTGCATCTCGATGTGCTCGTCCACCAGGGAGCGGAGGGCTTCTTCCTGGATCTGGGGCAGGTTCTCGCGGGTGGCGGGCACGCCGGAGGTGACGATCAGGAGCAGCGCCCGCTGCCCGAGGTCATAGGTCGAGATGACGTCGTCGTTGACGATCGCCGCGACGCCGCCGGACAGCGGTTGCCGCGGCGGCGGAGGCGGGGCCGCCGGAGCCGGGGCCGAGACCGGTGTCTGGGTCAGGGCCGGCAGCTGAGCCGGCGTCTGGGCGGCGGCGAGACTGACACCACCCACGCCCGAAGCCAGGACCGCCAGCGCGCCCGCCGACAGCCGTCCAACGCAATGCGCCCAACTCATCCCCGATGCCGTCCCTCTCATCGGCCGCCGTCCGGATCAGCGGCCATCGTCGTCCCTGTATCCTTGTTGGCCCAGTGTGGCGAGCGTGAGGCGCAACTGAACGGAATGGGACGGCCCGCCGAGCTCCGCGAAGCCGGCTTCGTAGTGGTAGACGACCTCGATGCGGGCGCAGTCGTTCTGATAGAACACCCCGACGTCGCGCCTCGCCCATTCGTCGTTCTTCAGGTCACGGGTGCCATAGAAGACCAGGCCCCAGTTCCGGCTGACGTATAGATTGCCGGCGGCCTCGACGTCGTGCAGCACATTCTTCGGATCGGAGTTGTCGTGCAGGTAACGGACATAGCCCTGCAGGAACCTGGTCATGAAGTTCGCGCCGCTTTCCAGCACATTGGGATCCTAAGCTTAGAATTCCACGTGGACAAGTTGTC
>JADMIO010814484.1_pt1 | contig 71767 bp, 72 predicted proteins | sample 8958161 | NCBI WGS metagenome assembly JADMIO01 (sample SAMN16585339, study PRJNA669376) | soil metagenome | isolation source: Crop rotation soil | place: USA: Cullars Rotation, Alabama | collected 2011 | reverse complement strand
GCCGCGACTTCAAGTCACGTGAATTCCAAGCTTCGGATCCCACTGTGCTGGAAATTGCTCGATGGCTGGTTCGAGGACGGCGACAGCCAACTCAGGTGGAGCCGCGAACAGGCGCAGCTGCAACTCAGTGCTGACGGCAACGGCCGCCTGCGTGTGCGCGGGCTGTTGCCGGACGGCAGCGGCGCTGGCAACTCGCTGGCGATCCGAATCAATGGCGTGCCGTTTGCCGAGGTGCGGCATCGCGGCACCGGCATGCATTCCTTCGAAGTCACGCGCCGCGTCGCCGCCAGTGGCGCGCTGCACCTGGAATTCCAGGCACGGCATGCCTTTTGTCCACGCGATCGCGGCCAGGGCGAGGACGCACGCCGCCTGGGATTCGCGCTGATCGAGGCAGCCTTCGAGCGCGACGCCTGAACGACGCAACGCTCGAGCATCCCGACCCTTGATCCTGGCCGCACTAACCGCCACCATGCGCGCCTCGCAATCTCAAACGATGACAAGCGGATCAGCGACGATCCGTGTCTTGCAGCCTTAAGGAACGTCCAACGCAATGAGCAGTCGCTACAACGCCGCCGACATCGAAGTCCTCTCCGGCCTGGAACCGGTCAAGCGCCGCCCGGGCATGTACACCGATACGACGCGCCCGAATCATCTGGCGCAGGAAGTGATCGACAACTCGGTCGACGAAGCGCTGGCCGGCCATGCGCGCACGATCGAAGTGATCGTGCACACCGATGGGTCGGTCGAAGTCAGCGACGACGGCCGCGGCATGCCGGTCGACATCCATCCGGAGGAAGGCATCCCGGGTGTGGAACTGATCCTCACGCGGCTGCACGCCGGCGGCAAGTTTTCGAACAAGAACTACGCTTTCTCCGGCGGCCTGCACGGCGTCGGCGTGTCGGTGGTGAACGCGCTGTCGTCGAAAGTCGAAGTGACGATCCGCCGCGATGCGCAGGTGTATCGCATGGATTTCAGTCATGGCGACCGCATCACCGACCTGAAAGTGGTCGGCAGCGTGCCGAAGAAGCAGACCGGCACCACCGTGCGTTTCTGGCCCGAGCCGAAATATTTCGACACGCCGAAGATCCTGCTCTCGAAGCTGCGCCACGGGCTGCGCGCCAAAGCTGTGCTGTGCGCCGGGCTGACCGTGCGCCTGACCGACGAGGCGACCGGCGAGAAGGACGAGTGGTTTTACGAAGACGGCCTGCGCGACTATCTGCGTTCGATGCTGGGCGATGCGCAATACCTGCCGACTGATCTGTATCTCGGTTCTCTGAAGCGCGATACCGGCTCGCTGGATTTCGCGCTGGCCTGGCTGCTCGAAGGCGAGCTGACCCAGGAGAGCTACGTCAACCTGATTCCGACCGCGCAAGGCGGCACGCACGTCAACGGCTTGCGCACCGGATTGACCGAGGCGCTGCGCGAGTTCTGCGACATCCGCAACCTGCTGCCGCGCGGCGTCAAGCTCGCACCGGAAGATGTCTGGGACCGCCTGTGTTTCGTGCTGTCGCTGAAACTGCAGGATCCGCAGTTCTCCGGACAGACCAAGGAACGCCTGTCGTCGCGCGACGCGGCGAGCTTCGTCGAGAACGCGGTGCACGATGGTTTCTCGCTGTTCCTCAACCAGCATGTGGATCTTGGCGAAAAAATCGCGCAGATAGCGATCGAGCGCGCCACGCTGCGCCTGAAAGCCGAAAAGCAGATCGTGCGCAAGAAGATCACGCAGGGTCCGGCGCTGCCTGGCAAGCTGGCCGACTGCGCATCGAGCGACCTCACGCGCACGGAACTGTTCATCGTAGAAGGCGATTCCGCCGGCGGCTCGGCGAAGCAGGCGCGCGACAAGGACAACCAGGCGATCCTGCCGCTGCGCGGCAAGATCCTCAACACCTGGGAAGTCGAATCGGGCTCCGTGCTGGCCTCGCAGGAAGTGCATGACCTGGCCGTCGCGATCGGCTGCGATCCCGGCAAGGACGACATCTCCGGCCTGCGCTACGGCAAGGTCATCATCCTCGCCGACGCGGACTCCGACGGATTGCACATCGCCACGCTGCTGTCGGCCTTGTTCCTGCGGCATTTCCCGGCGCTGGTGCGCGAGGGACACGTTTTCGTCGCCATGCCGCCGCTGTTTCGCGTCGATGTCGGCAAGCAGGTGTTCTATTGTCTCGACGAAGCCGAACGCGAAGCGCTGCTGGCGAAGATCGAGCGAGAAAAAATGAAGGGCGCCGTGCACGTGACGCGCTTCAAGGGTCTGGGCGAAATGAATCCCTCGCAGCTGCGCGAATCGACCATGCATGCCGATACGCGCCGGCTCGTGCAGCTGACGGTCGAGGCCGACGACGGCACCGCCAAGATCATGGACATGCTGCTGGCAAAGAAGCGCGCCGCGGATCGCAAGGAATGGCTGGAGACCAAGGGCGACCTGGCGTCGCTCGAAGTCTGAGCGCGGCATTCATTCGGCGCACGCGCATGAGCACGCCCCTGGAAATCCGCCGCGCCACGCTTGCCGATGCAGCCGCGATTGCGGCGCTGTCGGGCGAGCTCGGGTATCCGGCTTCGGCGCAGCAGATGACGGAACGGCTTGCCGCCCTGCTGCTTCAAGCCACGCAGTTCATTGCGGTTGCGACGACAGCAGGTGGCGACGTCCGCGCCTGGATTGCGGCCGAGCGCCGCCTGCTGCTCGAGTACGGCGAGAAGGTCGAGATCGTCGGCCTGGTAGTCGGCGCAGCCGCGCGACGCCAAGGCGCAGGCAAGGCCTTGATCGCCGCAGTCGAAGCGTGGACGCGCGCACAGGGACTGTCGGTTGTCGCGGTGCGATCGAACGCTGCGCGCGTCGAGTCGCATCCATTTTACGAGCAGCTGGGCTTCGTGCGGCTCAAGACCCAGCACAGTTACGAAAAAGTCCTTGGTGCATGAACCGGCGCATGACAGCCAGCTGAAATGCCCGCGCTTTGCACCGCTTTACGTTTTTCTGCCGGACGCTGGCGTAGGATCACGGGCACATCGCAGACTCGGAATCATCGCATGGACACTCGCAGCCGCTGCTCGAGCCTGGTCTTGTGGTTGATCGTTGCAGGTACGGCGCAGGCGCAATCCCTGGCCGAATCCCCGGTCATCCTGCGCAGCGGCAGCTGGGATGTGCATCGCACGCAGGATGCGATGACCGACGCGGCGGTGTGTACCGGCGTATACAACACGCGCTATGAAATCCAGCTCGGCGAGCGTGCTCTGACGATCGGTGTGGCCGATCGCCTGAAGAGCGTGCGGCTGCGCTTCGACGAAGAGGTGGCGCAAGCACCGCGCGCGGCGACACGCAGCGAAAACCGCAACAGCCGCATCGAGATCGAAGGCCGCGACTTTGCCGAAGCCTTGGAGTCGCATCGCCTGCGCTATGAGGCCGTGACTGCCGGCGACCTGACGGTGAGCGGCGATCTGGATCTGAGCGGCATCTATGTCGCGCACGGCAACATCCGCGCCGGTTGCGCGGGCAATCCGATCGTGATGTCGATGCCGCCCGCGCCGCCCGCGGACAAGTGCACGCCGGAATTGCGCCAGCGCATGGCCGACAACGGCATCCCGGGCGCCAACATCGATCAAATCTGCCGCGACTAGGACTTTTCGCGCAGCACCCAATACAGGCCACGCACATCCGCACGCCATAGCGGCAGCTGCCACAGCAGCAGCAACTCTTCGGCACTGGCGGCAACACTCAAGACAATTGCCGCGTAGAACAGCCACGGCACGAACTCGAACGCGAACAAGCTGACGATGAAGAAGCCGAGCGCGTAGCCAGCCAGCTTGGACACGTAGGTATGGAAACTGGAAAGGCGCCGGTAACGCAGCATGGCGACCGCACAGACCACGCCCCAACCGGTCAACACGCTGCCGAGCGCGACCGCGTGCTCGTGCCAGACGTCGCGATGGAACGCGGCGACGCCGGCGGCGGCGCAAATGAGCATCACCACGTCGGCCGCGGAGTCGAGGGATGCGCCAAGCGCACTCTGCACGCCAAGCCGGCGCGCCAGCCAGCCGTCGATGACGTCGGTGGCGAGCGCCGCGATCAGCAGCACTGCGAAGATCCGCTGCTGATGCAGGAGTGCGAGCGCGATCAACGGCGGACCCGCCAGCAAGCGCGCGGCGCTCAAGGCATTCGGGACCTGTCGCCATGCGCTCGTCGAGGCCAGCGGACGTGCAACGGGCGCGTCAGGTTGCAATCGCGGGCGTTCCGGCCAAGCCGGTATCGAGCAACTCGAGTGCGGCGCATTTGCCGAGCGACTCACCGCCGCCGCGCAGCTGCGCTTCGAATGCGTCGTCGATGACGCCGGTGCAGCGGTAGCCGAAGATGCGGTTGCGGCCGCTGCGCTTGGCGGCGTACAACGCACCGTCGGCAACTTCCACCACGCGCTCCCAACCCATGCGCTGCGGATTCGTGGTTTCGAACGGATAGCAGGCGAAGCCGATCGAGGCGGTGCAGCGCAGCCGCGTTGCCGCGCCGATGTCGACCGCATTGGCGGCGATCGCCGCGCGCAGGCGCTCGCCTTCACGCAGCGCTTCGGCATCGTCGGCGACCGGCACGATCGCGAGAAACTCCTCGCCGCCCCAGCGCACGACAAACGCCGGTTCCTGGAAATGCCGTAACAGCAGTGCGCCCAACGCGCCGAGCACCAGGTCGCCGATGCTGTGCCCGTGCTCGTCGTTGATTGTCTTGAAGCGGTCGATGTCGAGCACCATGAAGGCAAGCCGCTTGCGCCCGTCGCCGATGCATTCGCCACGATCGATCGCAGCCAGCATGTCGGGCAGGCGCTGGTCGAGCGAGCGGCGGTTGCCGAGGCCGGTCAGCGGATCGGTGCGGCTGAGCTGCTCGATGCGCGCGTAGGCATCTTCCAGCGCCAGATGCGTGCGATGCATGTTGGACATCGCGTCGCGTGTCTGCGCCATCGCTTCGTCGAGACGCTGGTAGTTGTCGGCGTTGTCGAGCGCGATCGCCGTGTAGCTGGCCAGCGCGCGCAGGAATTCCAGATGCGCCGGCGTGTAGGCGTGCTGGCGCGGACTCTGCACCGACAGGCAGCCGATCACGCGTTGCTCGATGCGCAACGGCAGGTACACCACCGATTCGGTCATGCCGCCGTATTTCGGCGTGGCCGGCTCGGCGATGTAGTCGCGCATCTGCTGCGCGGTTTGCGTGACCAGCTCGCGGCTGTTGGTCACGCACCAGGTAGCCGGCCGGCTCTTGTCGTCGATCGAATAGACGATCTTGCCGCGGCGCTCGTCGTCCTCGATCAGGTAGGCCAGCTCGATCTGGCCGACTTCTGCGCGATAGATGCCGATCAGGAACACGTGCGCATCGAGGCGCGCGCGAATCTGCCGGTATACGCGCTCGGCCGCCTGCTCGAAGTTGAGCGTTGCCGTGAGTTCCTGGCCGACCTGGCCGAGCTTCAGGATGTCGGCGGTGCGCTCCTCTACCTGCGCGGCAAGCAGGCGGCGCTGCTGTTCGTTGCGGCGCAGGCGCGCGAAGAACAGCATCGACACCGCCGCCACGAGCCCGCACAGCGCGGCCAGCCTGGCCCACGTCGTCTGCCACCAGAAGGGTTCGATGACCAGCGCCAGGCGCGCTTCCTCGCCGCTCCAACTGGCGTCGGCTGTGCGCACGCGCACGCGGAACTGGTAGTCGCCGGGAGACAAATTGGTATACGTCGCCAGGCGGCGCTTGGCGTCGCTTTCGATCCAGCTGTCGTTGAAGCCATCCAGCTTGTAGGCGAAGCGCAGCTGTTCCGGCGCGACGAAGTATGGCGAGGCGAATGCGATGCCTACGCCACGTCCGCGTCCAGCCGGCAAGACCAGCCGCTGCATCCGATACAGCGGCTCGCGCAGCACCACATCGGCCGCGTCGTTCGATTCGACTACGTGGTCGTCGAGCTGCAACTCGGTCAGCAGCGGCCGCGGCGGGTGCGGCAGTTCCAGGACCTGGCGCGGGTCGAAGATCGTGAAACCCGAAGCGCCGCCGAAACCCATGCGACCGTCGCTGGTCAAGACATGCACGAACGCGTAGTAGCCGCGATCGATGGCGCCGTCCGCGGCACCGTACGAGGTGAACTTGGAGATCACCGGATCGAAGCGCGCGATCCCGGCATTGCTGCTCATCCACAGCTTGCCGGCGTCGTCTTCCATGATGCTCTTGATGGCGTTCATGTTCGCGCCGCCGCCACGGCTGAACACGCTGAAGCGCGCATGCGACGGGTCGGTTGGATCCGGCAACTCCATCCGATGCAGTCCGGCTGCGGTCGCCAGCCACATCTGGCCGTTCGCGGCACGCTTGAAAAAATGGCACGTGTCCGATTGCAGCCCGTGCGGATCCTCGGGATTGGCGCGCAGGCGGCCGAGCATCTTGCTGCCGTCGGCGGACAACCAGTACAGGCCGGTGTCGCTGCCGAGGATATGCGACTTGCCGTCGAAGTCGGCCAGAAAGTGCGCGCGCGTTTCCAGCACATGGTGCGCCAGCACGGTGTGCATGGTGCGATCGAGCACCCACATGTCGCCGTCGCGCGTGTTGATCCAGACACGCTCCGGCTCGACCACGATGAAGTAGATGAAGGGATGCCCCACTTCGGGCGGAATGTCCGCGGGCTGCAGGCTGCCGCTGCGCGGATCGTAGCGATGGATACCCTTGTCGGAGCCGAGCAGCAGCGTGTCGCCGTCGACCGCCAGCGCATACACCAGCATGCCCGCGGTCGCGCTGATCGCCTGGAGCTTGTAGGTCTTCGCATCGAACAGGAACAGACCGCGCCGCGTGCTCAGCCAGATCTGCTCGGGGCCCGCGTTCGCCATGTAGGTGATCTCGGCGGAATCGCGGGCGTTCGCGTCGAACGCGTCGACATCGAAACTCAGGAAGCGGCTGCGCACCGGGCTGAGCAAGCTGGCACCGCCGGACCAGGTGCCGAACCACAGGTCGCCGGAAGCATCCTGCATCAGGCTGACCACGCGTCCGGCGCCGATGCTGTTGGATTGCTGCGGACGATGCTGGAAGCGCACGAAGCGTGGCGACGGCGTGGCGCGGTCGAGCATGACGTCGGCACCCGCTTCGGTGCCGATCCACAATTGCCCGCTGCGATCCTCGAGCAAGGCGTACAGGCGGTCGTGCGACAGGGATTGCGGATCGTTGTCCGCGTGCCGCCATTGCGCCAGCGCGCCGCTGCGTGGCGAATAGCGCAACAGACCGGCATCCTTGGTGCCGATCCACAATTCGCCGTCGCGATCGACCAGCAGCACGTCGATCCAGCCGCGCAATGTCGCGGCGAGTTCTCCGCTGGCCACGACTGCATCGAAAGCGCGCTTCTGCGGATCGAATCGATACAGTCCCGCGGAGGTCCCGACGAACAAGCCGCCGCTGCCATCGCCGACCAGCGCCTGCACGCGCCGATCCTTCAGGCCGCTTTCGAAACTGTCGAAGTCGTGCGTGGCCGGTCGATAACGCGACAGGCCGCCTTCGCTGGCGATCCATAGCACGCCGTCGCGATCGCGCAGCAGCGCGTTGATCTTCTGATGCGGCAGACTCGTCGCGCTGCCGGGGCGCGGCAGGAACGGCTCGAACTTTTCCGTGGCCGGATCGAAACGATTCAGGCCGTTGATCGTGCCGACCCACAAGCTTCCATCCGGATCCGCGAGCAGCGACGAGACGTAGTGCTCGGAAATCGAACCGCTGCGATCGTGCTGACGGCTGAAGGTGCGGAAGCTTGCGCCGTCATAGCGATTCAAGCCGACCTGCGTGCCAATCCACAAGAATCCGGATCGATCCTGCGCAAGCGCCAGCGCGCTCAGCTGCGACAGGCCATCGGCATCGGACAGACTGCGAAAACGCGTCGTTTCCGGATTGGGCTCCGCCGCGCCGACGGCGAACGCGATGGCGAACAATGCCGGCGCGAGCATCCACTGCCCGATGATTCGCCGCCACCCCCTGGAGCCGAACCCAGCCTGCATTGGCCGATTCTGCCATCCCTGCGGGCGTGGTCAAGCAAACGTTCGGATTGAAGGTCCTTTTCAGGCGATAAGGCAGGTATCCAGCAGCGCGCGGACGACGCCCTGCAGCCGCGATGCGAGGTCCTCACGCCAGGCAAAGGTGTCCTCGTCCATGTAGTTGCACTGCGCCAGTTCGAGCTGGATTGCGTCGATTCCGCCGGCTGGATTGCCGTAGTGACGCGTGATGTAGCCGCCCTTGAAGCGGCCATTGACGATGCTGCTGTAGTCACGCTGTGCATTCAGCACGGCGCTCAGGCGCTGCTGCAGTGCCGCGGAACAACTCGCGCCGGCCGCCGTCCCAAGATTCAGATCCGGCAAGCGTCCGTCGAACAAGAACGGCACCACGCTGCGGATCGAATGCCCTTCCCAGAGCACGGCTCTGCCGTATTGCGCGCGGATCCGTTCGAGTTCTGCCGCGAGCGCGTCGTGATAAGGACGCCAATAGCGTTGCACGCGCGCGCCGATCTCGGCCTCGGTCGGCTCCTGCCCGCTCAAGTACACCGACTCGCTGGAAAATTGCACAAGTGGACAAAGCCCGGTGGTGTTCTGGCCCGGGTACAGCGAGGTGTCGTCCGGCGGGCGATTCAGATCGACGACGTATCGCGAATAGGCCGGCACGATGATCGACGCGCCCAGCTCGCGCGCGAAGGCATACAACCGCGACACGTGCCAATCGGTGTCGGGCACGCGTCGCGCCGCCGGCGTCATGCGCACGGCGATCTCATCCGGCAATGCGGTGCCGTCGTGCGGCAGCGATACCAGCAGCGGCGCGGTGCCACGGTGCAGTTGAAAGGTGCCGATAGCCGTCATTGCTTGGTCGGCGCCGCCGCTGCCACAGGCACAAACAAGGCACTCGGGTGCTGCGCGTCGTGATACAGGCGCACCGTGACCGTGCGCGCATCTTTTGCGGTTTCGTCGGCGACCACGCCACCGGAGTTGTAGTTCTTTTCCGAGTACAGCGAATTCAGCGGCGCTACCACCAGGCGCAGACGGCTGCCGGCCTGCAGGCGCTGCGCGGCGAACGGAAAACTGTCGAAGTCGTAGCGCAGCGCTTCGCCTGGTCGCACCGGCTTGGCTTCACGCTGGCCGGTGCGATAACGCGCGCGCATGGTGTCGTCTGACAGGAATACCGCCGAACCATCCGGCAGCACTTCCCAGACCACCACATAGAAATCCGTGTCCGGCTGGTCGATCGAAAGCCACGCCGACAGCTTGAAGAAGCCGGCGATATCGGTTTCCTTGTCGAATGCCGCAGTGTGGTAAAAGAGATATTTTCCACTTTGCTGCAACAGGATGCGCTGGTCGGTCAAGTAGTTCGGCATGCTGACCGACTGCACCTTCGCCGAGCTCGTGTCGAGCGGATCGTAGACGTAGTGATCGGCCTTGGCACCTGCGGCCTTGTCCGGCGCGAGCGTTCCGGATGAGAACAGGTCGTTGGCGCGGCCGTCGCGTGAATCCAGATACAGCGGCCGCGTGGACGCCGTGACCGCCTCCAATGTCGGCGCATAGCGCCATTCCTCGGCGCCGGCGCCAAGCAGGTAGTACGCGACCCGCTGCTTGAGGAATTCCGGCTTGGCGCCTTCCTTCAGCGTCCAGTCGTACCACTCGCGATGCAGCTTGTTCATGTCGAGCACGCTGGCCGGGCCGAACTTCAGCCCGCCAACCTCGGCCTGCGGCGTGCGCGTGCCGGGATGGTCCCACGGTCCAATCACCAGATAATGCTGCGTCTTGGCGTGCTCGCTGGCGTGCGCCATGTGCTGCCGATAAAACGTCAGCGCGCCTGGTTGATCGCCGTCATACTGGCCGGTGATCGTCAGTATCGGCAAATCGATTTTGGCGAACTGCTCGGCGCTCGGGTTGTAACTGTCCCAGTAGGCGTCGACCATCGGATGCGCCACCCAGGTCTGGAAGATCGGCGACGGGTTGCCGAGCAGACTGTCGAGTTCCTTGAACGCGCGATGCGATTCGAACAACTGGCGGTACTTGGCCAGCCAGAACTTGTCGTCGCCGAAAATCTTTTCCTGTGCCGCATGGCCGCTGGTGAAGGTCAGCCATTGCATGTCGTACGGATAGGCGATGTTGTTGTGCTTCGGAAAATCGATGCCGGCAAACGGCGACGCCACCGGCACGATCGTCGCCAGGTGCGGCGGGAATTCCTTGGCGGTGGCCCACTGGTCGTAGCCGGCGTAGGAGCCGCCCCACATGGTGATCTTGCCGTTGCAATAGCCCTGCTGCGCCAGCCACTCGACCACGTCGTGGCCGTCTTTTGCTTCCTGCAGCAGCGGCGTGAACTCGCCTTCGGAGTTGCCGCGTCCACGCACGTCGATGGTCAGGAACACGTAGCCGTGCCCGGCAAAATACATGGCGCGATCGTGGTAGCTCTGCGAAATGTACGGCGTCAGCGTGAACACGCACGGCAGCGCGCCTTTCTGCTCCTGCGGCCGGTACAGCGTGGCGTTGAGCTTGACGCCGTCACGCAACGGGATCTTCACGCCCCACTGGAAATCCACCGGCCCTGCCGGCGGATCCGGCGGTGCAGCGCCATCGGCCAGCGCCATGGCGGAACATGTGCACAATGCAACAAAAGCAAGAATGCGGCGCAGTGCCATATGCAAATCCTCAACAATCGAAGCGCGCCGGACTGAACGGCGCCAGGTCGAGCGACGTGTCCTTGCCCGTAAGCAACTCGCCGAGCAGCAGTCCCGTCGCCGCCGACATCGTGACGCCGAGCATGCCATGTCCGGTGGCCAGCGTCAGATTCTGCACGCGCGCGGCGCGGCCGAGAATGGGCAGGTCGTCATAGGTCATCGGCCGCCAGCCATACCATTCTTCCTGCACCTGCGGCCCTTCGGGCTCGTGCAGGTACTCGGCGGCGCCGCGGCGCAACGCATCCAGCCGCGTGCGATTGAGCGAGGCGTCGTAGCCGGCGAACTCCATGGTACTGCCGAGACGGTAGCCGGATTCCCAGCCGGTGACGCATACCGCCCGCTCCTTCAGCGCCAGCGGAATGCGCGGGCATTGCTGCGGCCGTGTGTATGTGATCGAGTAACCCTTGCCGGGCTGGATCGGAATGCGCAGGTCGAGCTGGCGCGCCTGCAGCGGTGACCACGAGCCGAGCGCCAGCAGCACTTCATCGCCAGCGAAATCGCCCTGCTCCGTCTGCACCGCGGCAATACGCCCCGCGTCGACCCGGAAGCCCGTTATCTTCGTCGATTCGTGAATCTCGCCGCCGCGCTCGCGCACCGCGCGCGCCAGTTCAGCCAGATAGCGATCGGGACGCAGGTGCGCGTCGAGCGGATTGAAGTACCCGCCGACGATGCTGTCATTGAGCACCGGTTCGCGCGCGCGGCACTGCGCGCCATCGAGCACCTCGATCGGCAGGCCGCAGTCGCGCAACGCCTGCGGCAGCCATTGCGACTTGTCGAACGCACGCGCGTCTCGATACACGCTGAGCGTGCCGAGCGGCTCGAACTCGCAGTCGAGCTTTTCCGATTCGATCAGGTCCGCCAGCGCCTGCCGCGACAGCTTCAGCAGCGGCGCCTTTTGCGCCGTGATGCGCTTGAAATCGGCCCAGTTGCAGCGATGCGCGAACTGCAGCAGCCATTCGAACAGCGCGAAATCCAGGCGCGGCGCAACCCGGAACGGCGCATCAGGCTTCAGCAACCAGCGCAGTCCCTGACTGATCATGCCGGGCATCGCCAGCGGCATGGCGTGACTGGGCGTGATCGTGCCGCAGTTGCCATGCGAAGTGGCGGCGCCGGTGCGGCCCTGCTCCAGCACCTTGACCGAGCGGCCGGCGCGCAGCAGGTACAGCGCGCAGACCAGGCCGATCACGCCGCCGCCGAGCACGACGACGTCGCTGCGGCGGGCCTCAGCGCTCATGCTGCAATCCACATTTGCACATTTTCAGCATGCCCGATCCGATCATGGCCGATTCGAAGTGCCTGACTATTTGCCGTGCGCCTGGTAACCGGGACCGCGCACCACCTGCCCCGGCTTGGCGCCGGTATGTTCGCCGGCACGCAGCACCTGCACGCCGTTGACGAACACGTCGCGCACGCCGGTGGCGAACTGCTGCGGCTTGTCGTAACTGGCGTGGTCGATGATCTCGCCGGCGTCGAAGATGACGACATCGGCATAGGCGCCTTCGCGCAGCTCGCCGCGATCGCGCAGCTTGAGGTTCTTCGCCGGCAGCGCGCTCAAGCGCCGGATCGCATCGCTCAGGCTGGCGACGTGTTCGTCGCGCACATAGTGGCCGAGGAAACGCGCGAACGTGCCGTAGGCGCGCGGATGCGGCTGGAATTTCAGGAACGCGCCTTCCGGCGCATACGAGCCTTCATCCGAATCGATCGCCACCCACGGTTGCGACAGTCCGAGCTTGACGTTGTCTTCCGACATGAGGAAGTACACCGTGCCGATGCGGCTGTGGTCCTCGACGACCAGGTCCATCGCGGTTTCTTCCGGCGACTTGCCGCGCAGCCGGGCGACTTCAGCGAGCGTCTTGCCGGTCAACGGTTTCAGCGCCTCGGTGTTGAACGCCACCAGCAAGACATTGTCGGGCTTGCCCGCGGACAGCAGCAGGTTCTCCCAGTCCCCGGGCTTGCGCATTTCCGCAGCGACGCGTGCTCGCGTAGCCGGATCCTTGAGCCTGTTCACCCATGCGTCGAGTCCGCCTTCCTGCACCCACGGCGGCATGGATGCATCGAGTCCGGTGGCACCGGCGGTATACGCGTACATGTTGGCGGAGATGTCGAGTCCGGCAGCACGCGCCTGTTCGATCTTCGCGATCGCTTCGCGCATTTTCGGCCAGTTCTTTTCGCCGGCCGCCTTGAAGTGATAGACCTCGCCATGCACGCGGCCTTCGCGCGCGATGCGGATCAATTCATCCAGCGATTCGAGCAGCCGGTCGCCTTCGCTGCGCATGTGCGAGATATAGGTGCCGCCGAATTCGCCGGCAACCTTGGCCAGCGCAATCAGCTCGTCGGTCTGCGCATACGTGCCGGGCGCGTAAATCAGCGCCGACCCGACGCCGAGCGCGCCTTCATGCATTGCGTCGCGCACCAGCGCCTGCATGCGCAGCAGCTCGTCGGCAGTCGGCGCGCGGTTGACGAAGCCGAGTTCGTGTTCGCGGACGGTGGCAGCTCCGACGAACGACGCTATGTTCGTGGACACGCCATGCTTGACCAGCGCGTCGAGGCCTTCGCCGAGCGTGGTCCAGTCGATCGGATGCTTCAGGTCGCCCTGCGTCGCGAGTTGCGCCTTGCGCACTTCCTCGGTCAGCGGCCCCACTGACTCGCCTTCGCCGAACACTTCCAGCGTCACGCCTTGTTTCAGGTCTGACAGCGAGCGGCCGTCGATGTACAACGAGTCCGGCGCCCAGGACAGCATGTTGATGAAACCGGGCGCGACGGCAAGGTCCGTGGCGTCGATCTCCCGCGGCGCGTGCCGTGAAGAAAGGTCGCCGATCGCCACGATGCGATCGCCCTTGATGCCGAGGTCGGCGTGGCGTGGTGCGGCGCCGCTGCCGTCGTAGATGTCGCCGTGGCGGACGATCGTGTCGAAATCTGACAATTTTTGTGACCTGGTCTGACACGCGGCCAGCGTCAGGCACAGCAAAACGGCGGCAATCCGTAAGGCGGTCATGCGGGGATCCTCGGCACGGCAGGCTGCCAAGCCTGCGCGAAACCTGGGGAAAAAGGCAAGAACACGCCTGCGGAATCGCCTTGGCATCGAATCTGCATTATCTCCACCGCCGGCACGAGCCGGCACCGATTCCAGGATCAGCCATGAAACTGCCGACCAACGAACTGCTGCTGGCGCTGCGCTCACCCTCCTCGGGTTGGCTGGCGACAATGGTATGCGCGCTGGAAGAAGCCGTGCGCGATCCTGAGTTCAGCGAGCATCACCGCGCACTGATCGGCCAACTGCTGCAAGCCAACGCGGTTCCCGCGCCGGTTGCCGCCGCCGCCGAAGAGCGCTTGAGCCGCTTCGAGCAGAACGTGGCCGACACGCAAACCGACCTGATTTCCGCACTCGCCGCTGCCGCGCAGTCCGCGCAGCCGGCGCGTCCGAAACTGACGCTGGTGGGCAAGAGCGCCGCTGCGTAGTACCGAACAGTAAGGGGGCGTCCGAAAGGCCCGGGCAACCGGGCCTTTCTTTTGGCTGTCTTCTCAACCTGTTGCTTGTGATTCTCAGGAGGCCTCGCTCCTCCACAACCCTGGCTCGCGCTGCCGCACGAGCCGCCCCCTTAACTTAAGGGAGCTCCGGAAGCACAAGACCTGCGGTGTCGGCGCTATTCGCCTCTGGGATCAGCAGCAGCAAGCATTGGCGCAAATTCTTGCGGCACGCGATGTCTGAAGCCTTTCGCGCTGAGCCTTCGGCAAGTTCAGGACAGGCTACGGCGCGTAGCGCTGAAGTGGAAGCGTCCCTCAGCAACCTCAGTGGTGATGCCCACCCGGACCGTGCACGTGGCCGTGCGCCAGTTCTTCCTCGGTGGCGTCGCGCACATCCGTGATCTCGATGCCGAAGTGCAGGGTCTTGCCGGCCATCGGATGATTCAGATCCACGTCGATCACGCTCGAACCCACCTTGACGATCTGCACCATCTGCTGGCGGCCGTCCTGCGTGTTGAGCACGGTGGTGTCGCCGGGCTTCAGGTGATCGGCGTCGCGAAAATATTTCTTCGGCACGCGCTGCGTGAAGTTGTCGCGGCGTTCGCCGTAGCCTTGCGCGGGCGGGACGACCACATCGAAATGGTCGCCGACAACGTGCCCGGCCATCGCCTGCTCCAGGCCGGCAATGATATTGCCATGGCCGTACATGATGACCAGCGGTTCGTTGCCGCGTGAATCCTCGATCTCGGTACCGGCGTCGTCGCTCAGCTTGTAGTGAAAACTCACCACCTTGTTCTTGTCGATCTGCATTGCGTCCTCGAACTCTGCGGCCGCGACGGCCGCCATGTCAGAAAAAAAAGCGTCCCTGGGACGCCGGCTGGGTGCGCATGGTAACGGGTTTCAGATTGTCTTGCCCGTGGCCGAATGCCCAAGGCCGGCGATTGACAGTGCCCGGCCTTTGGCCGAACGTAGCCGCATGCGCGTTGTGCCGATGTATTGCAAGCTTGTGCTGATCGCCGCCGTCACCGTCATCGGTGCCTGCTCGATGCATCCGAAGCACGGCCAGCCCTTCGTGCTGCCGGAACATCAGCGCGGTGGCGTCAACGCCAACGATATCCTGTTCCGCGCAATCGGCCTGGTCGGCACGCCGTACCGTTATGGCGGCAACACGCCGGAAAGCGGGTTCGATTGCAGCGGACTGGTCGGCTACGTGTTCCGCGACGTTGCTGGTGTATCGCTGCCGCGCACCGCGCAGGAAATCAGCGCGCTGCCGGCGCCGCGCGTCAAACGCAAGCAGCTGGATTCCGGAGACGTCGTGCTGTTCGGCGACGGCGACCGCGTCAATCACGTCGGCATCTACGTCGGCCGCGGCCGCTTCGTGCATGCGCCGAACTCCGGTGGCACGGTGCGTCTGGATTTCCTCGATGCGCCGTACTGGAACGAGCACTTCAGCGGGGCGCTGCGGATTCTTTTGTAAATCCTGCCTCCGTTACGCATACATCGTCGCGAGCGGTTCGATACGCGCAGCGTATCCTGGCCTGAGCTTGTCGAAGGCTCACCGCGAACGGTCGCATAACCCTTGCCGGGCTGCGGTCGATAGCTTGGTCCGTTCGTCCTGAGGTACGCCCGAAGGAAGTCCCCGTGGGATCGAAGGATGAAACGGCGCCACACCGTCGCTCCTCGCCGATCAATTTTTCTTTTCCACGGGCGTCGTGCGCAAATTGTCCAGCAACGGCGTCGTCGGCCGTTGGATGACCAGGAAATCGTTGCCGGCCACCTTGTGGCAGCCGCTGCATGCGGCGGACAGTCCGTCGTAAGCCTTTTCGAATTCGGCCTTGCTGCCGTGATCGATCGCGTCGCGCAGCGCGGTGACCGGCGCCTTGGTCATCGCCGGCAGGATGTCGGCCAAACGCTGCGGCTGGAAGATCGCGTGCTCGGGATTTTGCTCGACCACGGCGTCGAACGCTTCCTTGATTTCCTGCAGCTCGAACGCGGCCAACAGCCAGTTCTGCGCTTCGCCGGCAAACCACAAACGCGCGTGACGGATCTGCAAGGTCAGCATCTGCTCGCCGAGCTCGGGATGGTAGGCCTCTTTCTTTAGCGCGGCGATCTCACGCTTGAGCGCTTCGATCTGCGCCTTGTCCGACGGCGCGTCGGCGGCAAAAGCGTGCGTGGCGACGACGAGACCGAGCAGACCGGCCAGCAAGGGCATAGCGCGTGAAAACATCGCTTGCGCTCCAAGATGAGAATAGGAATGATTTGCATAGAGTGCCGCAAATCATCCCCGGGCACCAGCATTTCGCGCTCAGGCTTTTGACGACGCCGTGGGTATCGCGGCCGGCGCGCGCTCGGCCGCTTCGGCGCGAAACTCACTCAATTCGCGCAGCAGCGTTTCGATGTTCACTTCGTTTTTCAGGTTCACCTTGAAATCCGTTTCGGCGCGCGCGCGGTCCTTGTGCGACTGGCGGTTCTGGCTCATCACGATCAGCGGCCCCTGCAGGCCGACCATGATGCCGAGCGCCAGGTTGAACAACTGATACGGATACGGATCGGGCGGCTCCTGCAGGAACAGACCGGTGTTGACCACGCACCAGACAAACGTCATCAGGATCAGAAAGCCGATAAACCACCAGCTGCCGTTGAGTTCCGCCACGCCGTCGGCGAGACGGTCGCTCCACGACAGGTTCTTCTCGAATTCCTCGTCGACGTTTTTCGCGGCGCGCGCCGACAGCAGCATATTGGTCTGGCGCAGGTGCGCACTCATCGTGCGCAACAGCGCCATCGCCGCGCGTGGGCGCGATTCCAGATAACTGGCCAGGGTTTCGCGCTGCAACTCGAGCAGGCTGGCATCGGTAGTCGCCAGCGCACTGGCGCTGCGCGGACCGGCGTCGAACAGCGCCAGTTCGCCAAAGTATTCGCCGCGCGCAATGTCCTTCAGCGAAATGCGCCGCGAATCCTCACCGGGCAGATGGATATTCACGTCGCCGGCCGCGACGATGTACATCGCGTCGCCGGCGTCGCCGAGCTTGAAGATCATGCTGCCGGCCTTGAAGGCACGCACTCGCAGCGTGGCCGACAGCGCGGCGAGATCTTCCTCCGACAAGCCGTCGAACATCGGGATCGAGCGCAGCAGTTCGACGGCGTCCATGCGATCAGGCTGTCTCGGTCGCAGCGGCGCCGAATTTCTGGCCCTTCGCTTCGGGACCGAGCGCAGTGACGATCGCCAGCAGCACCGCGACGACGGCGATGAATGTGGCCATGGTCAGTCCGTATTGCTTGTTGTTGTGTTCGGCGAGCATTGTCAGCAGCCATGGCACCGCCGCACCCAAAGCGTTGCCGATCTGGTACGTCAAGCCCGGCATGGTCGCGCGCACTGCATCGGGCGATAGCTCGTTCAGATGCACCGGCACCACACCCCACGCGCCCTGCACCATCACCTGCAACCAGAACGCGCCGAGGCCGAGCATCCAGGGTTCGTTGCTGAACGCCCAGAGTTTCAGGATCGGCAGCGACAGCAATGCGGCAATCACGATCGCGCGCTTGCGGCCGATGCGCTCCGACAGCGCGCCGAAGAACAAGCCACCGACGATTGCGCCAATTGGTCCGATGATGGCCAGCTTGCCGGTGATGTCGGTGCCGAAGCCCTTCTCCACCTGCAGGAACAGCGGATACAGGTCCTGCGTGCCGTGACTGAAGCAGTTGAACAGCGTCATCAGCAGGATCATGAAAAGTGCGCGGCCCCAGTAACCGCGCATCGCGGTCAATGGGTGGCGCAGATGTGCCGGTTTGCTCCGCGTGTGCACCCACACCGGCGATTCCGGCACCTTCGCGCGGATGTAGATCACCAGCAGCGACGGCACGAAGCCGACGATGAACATGCCGCGCCAGCCGATATCGTCGATCAATAACCAGAACAGCAGCGCCGCGAGCAAGTTGCCGCAGGCATAACCTTCCTGCAGCAGGCCGGAGACGACACCGCGAGATTTTTCCGAAATCGTCTCCATCGTCAGTGAGGAGCCTAGCCCCCACTCGCCGCCCATGGCGAAGCCAAACAGCAGCCGCAGGATGAACAGCACTGTGAGGTTCGGCGCAAACGCTGAAGCCAGCTCGAAGAACGAGAACAACGCGATGTCGAGCATCAGTATGGGACGACGTCCGTAGCGATCGGCGAGCATGCCGAACACGACTGCGCCGAACGGCCGCGCCAGCAGGGTCAGCGTGACGGCGAACATCACGTTGTCGCGCGTCGTATCGAAGTCCGTCGCAATGGCCTTTGCCGCGACAATCAGAATGAAGTAGTCGAACGCATCCAGCGTCCAGCCCAGGAACCCGGCAATCACGACGTTGCGCTGCACGGACGTCATCGTCCGCAGTTCCGACCAGGTCGACACCTTCAGCCTCCTTGTGCAACAGCTATCGCGTCACGCGCTTGCCGCCACCCGTGTGGCACGGCGGCGCATGCGTGCCAGCAGCATCTCACGACGGCGCGCCAGCCGAGCCGCATTGACGTGGCGCGTTTCGGTCCCTGTATCGACCATCGCAGCGCGATACTCACAGAAGTCCTGATAGGCCTGCAACACGTGGCGCTGGCGGCGCAGCAGCAGCTCGACCACGATCGCATCGTCGAGCAGGCCGATCACGGCGACGTCGTCCGGGATCAAATCCTCCGGGTCGCTGAAGTAGACCAGCGCTTCGAGCACGTCCTCGCGCTCCGGCTTCGGCAGGGCCCAGGCATCGTCCTCCAGCATCAGGATCAGGCGCTGCACGCCGCACATGCGCTTGCGCACGTACTCCGGCGCGTTGCCGATCAGCAGCGTGTTCAAGGCCTGCTTGGCCGCCGCGACAATGTCGGATTCCTCCGCCTCGCGCGCGATCTCGCGCGAGCGCGCCAGCGTCTGCAGGAAGCGTTCGACGTCGCCGGGTTCCAATTCAATGGTGATCCGCATTACATTCGCCCCTCGGGATCGCGGACATTCGAGTAACCTGAATGCAACGGCGCGCCCGCACTATTTGCTGTTCTTCGATTGGTTGATGCAACTACAGGATGACGAGCATGTCGGGATTGTCGCGCATTGTTTCCGCACTGACCACGGGTATTGCCACGCTGCTGCTCGGCAGTTGTGCCATGAACGCGCCGGAGCGCAACGCCGCAGCCGCGCCCCAGGCGCATCCGGCGCGGCGCGTGATCGTGTTCGTCTGGGACGGCATGCGGCCGGATTCGATCAGCGACGCCGACACGCCGCATCTTGCCGCGCTCGCCAAACGCGGCACATTTTTCGCCGACAACCATTCCAGCTATCCGACTTTTACGATGATGAACGCGGCCGCTTTCGCGACCGGCTCGTTCTCCGGCAAGTCGGGTTTCTACGGCAACTCTCTGTATCGCCCCGGCGCGCCGGCGCGCACCTCCGGCGGCGACTACATCGATTTCAACGAGCCGGTGTTCACCGAGGACTACGGCATCTTGAAGCAGCTCGACCAGAACCAGGATCGGCATTTGTTCCTGGTCGGCACATTGTTCCAGGCCGCGCAGAAGGCGGGCCTCGTCACGGTCGCCGTCGGCAAGTCGGGTCCGGCTTTCATGCAGGACTACAAAAGCGGCAGCCTGATCCTGGATGAAAAAGCCGCCTTTCCGCTGTCGTTTGCGCAGGAACTCAAGGCTGCGCACATCGCCTTGCCGCATACCACGCCATACGCGTACCGCGACGGCGAGTTCAAGCTCGACGAGGAAAATGGCGAGCCGACCGCGCAGGGGCACGCGCAGATGCTCGCCGATGGCGTCAGCGTCAATCCCGACGACCGCAGCGGCTCGCCGCCGGCCGCCGCGAACCGCTACCTGATGTCGGTGTATCTGGACTACATCCTGCCGAAAAAACATCCGGATCTGTCGGTGGTCTGGCTGCGCAATCCCGACAGCACCGAGCATGCCTTCGGCGTCGGCTCGCCGAACTATCATCTGGCGCTGCAGGCGCAGGACGAACTGCTCGGCAAGCTGCAGGCCAAGCTGGCCGAACTCGGCCTCGAGCAGAGCACCGACCTGATCATCGTGTCGGACCATGCGCACAGCAACGTGTCCGGACCGCTGGACATGTTCCCGCCACGCAAAGTGGAAAATGGGAAAATGGGACAAATCGACCGCGAGCACGGCTATTCCGTGTCCGGCGACGTGCGCCTGGCACATGAGCTGAGCATGGCCGGCATCCGCGCCTACGACGGCGCCGGTTGCGGCTGGGATCCGGTGCTGTCCGGCATCAAGGCGGACGGTACGCAGCTGCATGCGGACAAGCAGGCCGGCGCGAGCACCTGCCCGAACAGTCACGCCAGGAATTACACGACGCCGGACTATTCGCTGCTGCATCCGTTCCTGCCGCGCGAATCGTTCGTCGTGGTCGCCAACGGCGGCAGCGACTACCTGTACCAGCCGGATCACGATCCGGAACGCATCCGCAAGGCCGTGCGCTTCCTGCAAAGCCGCGAGGAGTTCGGCGCGATCTTCGTCGACGAGCGCTACGGCGACATTCCGGGCACGCTGCCGCTGAGCCGCGTGCGCCTGGAAAATGCCGAAGGACGCAACCCCGATATCGTGGTCGGTTACAGCTTCGACGAGCACGCCGTGATCCAGGGCATGCCGGGCATCGAGTTCGAAGGCACTGCAGGTCACTCCAACCGCGGCATGCACGGCAGTTTCAGTCCGATCGACGTGCACAACACGCTGGTTGCCGCCGGTCCCGATTTCGCCGAAGGCATGACCGATACGCTGCCGAGCGGCAACGTCGACGTCGCGCCGACGATCGCGCGCATTTTCGGCATCGAGATGGCCCAGGCCGACGGCCGGCCGTTGCTCGAAGCCTTGCGTGGCCGCGCGCACGTCGATGCCTCGGCGTATTCCGTCAAGCCGCAGGTGATCACACCGGCCGCGCCCGCCACCGGGCTGTCGGTGGAATCGCCACTGGGCACGAAGACCGGCGCGACGACCTATAGCTTCGACCTCAAGGTGAAGCAGCTGCAACGCGGCAACGAAACCTACATGTACTTCGACACCGCCAAGGCAGTGCGCAAATAGCTGAGCGGCAAGGTATTCCCAGGACGCTTCCGCCATGCGCGGCGGAGGCCGTCTGGCGCAGCGCAGCATTTTGCTGTAGAGTGCGCACTTGCTTCCGGTGTTTCGACCGGAATCTGCGTCGAACCCCGTTTTTCCCTTCCGGCCGATTCGTTCGCGAGTTTCTCTCGCGCCGCTCGCCCTGCACCACTCGGTACCGACGCCCATCCGAATCAATCCGTCCACGACGGGATGGCTAGGCTTATTGCCTGCGGCGCGGTTCACTGGGAACGCTCCGGGTTTTTCCTGCAAGCGACGCCGTTTTCGGCGTGGCTTGTATAACTTTGGAGTTTTCCACAATGTCATTCGACACCCTCGGGCTTTCGCCCGCGATCCTGCGCGCGCTCGCCGAACAGGAATACACCACCCCCACGCCGATCCAGGCCGCCGCGATTCCGGTCGTGCTGGCCGGCCGTGACCTGCTCGCCGGCGCGCAGACCGGCACCGGCAAGACCGCCGCGTTCGCGCTGCCGCTGCTCGAGCGTCTGTTCGTCAACCCGCCGGTGCTGCCGGCCGGTGCACGGCGCAAGCCGCGCGCGCTGATCCTCACGCCGACGCGTGAACTCGCCGCCCAGGTGCACGACAGCCTGCGTGGCTACGCCAAGCACTTGCGCATGAGCAGCACGCAGATCTTCGGCGGCGTCGGCATGGGCCCGCAGGTCGATGCGCTGCGCCGCGGCGTCGATGTGCTGGTTGCCACGCCCGGCCGCCTGCTCGATCACATGGAACGCCGCACGGCCGACCTGTCGGGCATTGAAGTGCTGATCCTCGACGAAGCCGACCGCATGCTCGACATGGGCTTCCTGCCGGCGATCAAGCGTGTCCTCGCGGCGCTGCCGCGCCAGCGCCAGACGCTGCTCTTTTCTGCCACGTTTGCCGACGAGATCAAGCAGCTCGCCCAGCAGTTCATGCGCGATCCGACCGAGATCCAGGTGGCCGCGCGCAACAGTGTCGCCGCCACGGTCACGCATCGCGTGCATCCGGTCGACGCCACGCGCAAGCGCGATCTGCTGCTGCACCTGCTCGCCGCCGACAGCCGCCGCCAGACGCTGGTGTTCGGCCGCACCAAGCACGGCGCCGACAAGCTGTGCAGCTTCCTGGAGAAATCCGGCCTGCGCACAGCCGCCATCCACGGCAACAAGAGCCAGGGTGCGCGCACCAAGGCGCTGAAGGATTTCAAGAGCGGCAAGATCACCGTACTGGTCGCCACCGACATCGCCGCGCGCGGTCTCGACATCGACCAGCTGCCGATCGTGGTGAATTACGATCTGCCGATGGTCGCCGAGGACTACGTGCACCGCATCGGCCGCACCGGCCGCGCGGGCGCCGAAGGCCTGGCCGTGTCGCTGGTGACGCATGACGAAACGCGTCTGCTGCGCGACATCCGCCGCATGCTCAAGCAGGACATTGCGATCGAGAACGTGCCGGGCTTCGAGCCGGACCGTCCGCTCAATCTCGACAGTCCCGGTTCCAGCGCCAAGCCGCGCAATCCAAACCACGCGCGCCGCCCGCACCATGCGCCAAACAAGGGCCATGCCGCTGCAAACAAGCAGCCGCGCAAATGGAGCGGTGGTCAGCGCAGCAACTCGCGCCCCGCTTCAATGAGGTAACGCTGTCGCGCGTCAGCGCAACGATCACTCCCCCTCTCCCTTCGGGGTGAGCAGGAGCTTTCGCGAGATGCATTGAAGCGCATCTCGCGCCTGCGAACGCCTCGGCCATGGATGGCCGAGGACGGGTCTCTTAGCGAGGCAGGAATGCCGAGCTTAGAGAGGGCACGGGGTAAGAGCCTGGTTTCGAAAGCATCTCTACGTAGCGGCGGGCATCGCGCTGCAATCTCTATGCAGCAGATCGTTGCTTACCGCTCCTGATCCGTCGGCCGGATCAATATCTCGTTGACGTTGACGTGCGGCGGCTGCGTCACGCAGTACAGCACGGCGTTGGCGACGTCTTCCGGCTGCAATTGGCGCATACCCTCGGCCCATGCATCCAGCGCCTTCTTGGTGGGCGCATGGCGGATGTGCTCGCGCAATTCCGTGGCGACCGCACCGGGCTCGATCACGCTGACGCGGATGTTGTCTTTGTATACTTCCTTGCGCAACGATTCGGAAAACGCCACCACGCCGAACTTGGTTGCCGCGTAGGCCGACGCGTTGGCATTCGCGATGCGTCCGGCGGTAGACGAGATATTGACGATGTGTCCGCCGCCACGGCTGCGCATGCCATGCAAGGCCGCCTGTGAGGACAGCATCAGCGCCAGCACGTTCAGCTCGAGCATGCGCCGCCAATCCTCGGCACTGGACGCCTCGACCGGCGCCAGATGCATGACGCCCGCGTTGTTGACCAGGATGTCCAGGCGGCCGAAGTGCTCCTCGGTTTCGCCGACGACGCGCAGATTGTCCTCTTCGTACTGCAGATCGGCGGGCAGCGCGAACACCTTGACCTTCTGCTTTTGCAAATCCTTGGCCAGCGACTCCAGCCGATCGTGACGCCGCGCCACGATCGCGACATCCGCGCCGGCGGCGGCGAGCGCGCGCGCGGTGGCATCGCCTATGCCTGAAGAGGCGCCGGTAACCAGCGCGACGCGTCCACTCAACGGCTTGCTCATGCCTGCATCCCTCCGGCTGTCGAAAGCAAAGCCTACTCCTTTCAGCCGCGCAGCGGGCTTTCCAGTTCCGCCAGGCAAGTCTTAAGCTGCGGGCCGATGTAACAATGCGAGCCGCACGAGCGCAGGCCGGCCTGCGCAAACGTGGACAGATACCAACGCGGCGTGCGCGCGATGAAGCCGCGCTTGTCGCCGTCGGGCGCGTCGTGCGACGTGAACAATTCCAGGAACGCCACGCCTTCGAGCATCTCGGCGATGCCGTACAGTCCGCGCTTGAGTTCGGCCGAAGGCACGTAGTGCAGCGTGTCCGAGCACACGATCAGGTCGAATCGCCGGTTGAAGCGCAACTCGCCCAGATCGCCGAACGTGGCAAGGCGCAGATTGCGCGCGCGGCCGTAGCGCTCGATCGCGTATTCGCTGCTGTCGAGTCCGAGATAGTCCACGCCCGGCCGCAGGCGGCGCAGCGGAGCGCGCCAGACGCCTTCGCCGCAACCGACATCAAGCACGTTGCCGATGCGCCGGCCGAGATAGTACTCGGCCACCGACACGGCCAGCGCGACCTTGCGCGTGAGCAGCTGCCGCGACGTCACCGCGTGGCGCGGATCGCGATACCACTTGTCGAAGTAGTGGCGGTCGTAGATCTTGCGCACAGCACGCGATGTGCTCACTTCGGCAGGCCCGTCATGGCCTTGAAGTCAGCGCAGCGAGGCGTTGATTTTCGCCAGCGTCGCCGCGCCGGGACTGAGCTCTTTCGCGCCAAGCCGATTGAACGGCGTCTCGGTGGTCGCCAGATGCTCGTGCAGATCCTGCGCTTCGGCATCGACGTACAGCAGCCCGGTCACTACCTCGCCCTTCGCCTGACGCTCATGCACGTAGTTCATCGCCGCAACGCGATCATGCGGATTGTAGTTTGCGGTCAGCTTGCGCAAGCGCATGACGCTGCCGTCGTGCTGCGTGACGTCGACGAGTTCGCCGGCCGCGTAGTCGACCGTGATCTCGTCGCGCACGTCGATGAAGTCGAGGCGGTTGGCCGCTTCGTTGTGCTCGCGCACGTATTCGTAGCTCTTGGTGCTGCCGGGATGGTTGTTGAACGCCACGCACGGGCTCACCACATCGAGGAACGCCGCACCCTTGTGCTTGATTGCGGCCTTGATCAGCGGCACCAGCTGCGCCTTGTCGCCGGAGAAACTGCGTGCGACGAAGGTCGCGCCAAGCTGCAGCGCCAGACCGATCATGTCGAGCGGCGCGTCGGTGTTCTTGACGCCCTTCTTCGACTGCGAACCCAGATCGGCGGTCGCGGAAAACTGTCCCTTGGTGAGGCCGTACACACCGTTGTTCTCGACGATGTAGACCATGTTCACGCCGCGGCGGATCGCGTGCACGAACTGGCCGATGCCGATCGAGGCCGAGTCGCCGTCGCCGGAAACGCCGAGGTACAGCAGGTCCTTGTTGGCGAGATTCGCGCCGGTCAGCACCGATGGCATGCGCCCGTGCACGGTGTTGAAGCCATGCGACTGGCCGAGGAAATAGTCCGGCGTCTTCGAGCTGCAGCCGATGCCGGAGAGTTTCGCCACCAGATGCGGCTGGATGTCCAGCTCCCAGCACGCCTGGATGATCGCCGCGGAAATCGAATCGTGGCCGCAACCCGCGCACAAAGTCGAAATCTTGCCTTCGTAGTCGCGGCGCGTGAAGCCGATCGCGTTGCAGCCGAGAGTCGGATGATGCAGCTTTGGCTTGGCGATGTAGGTCATGATTGCTTCTCCGGCGGCGTGGCGGCCGTGCGATCGGTGGTTTCGAACCATGCATAGCCGAGCAGGCCGATTGCGAAAATGCACGCATTCAGCGGCCACAGCACGCGCAGAAAAGGCATGTCCATGTAGGCTTTCGGAGAAAGCACCAGCACCAGCCGGCACGCCAGCGCGCCGAGTTCGCCGATCAGCGCCAGCATGATCCAGTTCGAGCGCCGCCGCATGTACAGCACCACGCAGGCGAGCACCACCAGCACGCTGGCGACTTCGCTCAGAAAGTTCGCGAATTGCTGCAGCATGTTGTCCATCACTGCCCCCGTGCCGTCTTGCCGGATTCGATCGGCACGACTTTCAGTTTCTGCAACTCGTCGGCGATGCGGCCGCCGATAAAGCGCGCCGTGATCGGCGTCCCATCGTAGTGCAGCACCGGCTGCACGCGCGCCGGGTCGATGCCGAATTCGTTGACGATCAGGCCGCGCAACTGCGCGTCGCGGTTTTGCTCGACGACGAAGACTTTCTCGTGCGACAGGATGAAGTCGGCGACGCTTTGCGGGAACGGGTACGCGCGTATGCGCAGCGTATCCAGATGCAGGCCCTCGCCTTCGAGCGCGGCGATCGCCTCATCCATCGCAGGGCTGGTCGAACCGAAATAAATCACGCCATGGCGCGTCTTCTGCTTCGCCTCGCGCACCATCGGTTGCGGCACCAGCGCTTTGGCGCTGTCGAACTTCTTGAGCAAACGTTCCATGTTGTACACGTAGTCCGGGCCACGCTCGGAATAGCGCGCATACGGATCGCGCGACGTGCCGCGCGTGAAATACGCGCCCTTGCTCGGATGCGTGCCGGGATAGGTGCGGTACGGAATGCCGTCGCCGTCGACATCCTTGTAGCGGCCGAAATCACGGCCTGCCTCGAGTTCCTCGGCGCTCATCACCTTGCCGCGATCGTAGGCGCGCGCATCGTCCCAGGCGAACGGCGCACACAGGCGCTGGTTCATGCCGATGTCCAGATCGGTCAGCACGAAGATCGGCGTCTGCAGGCGATCGGCCAGGTCCAGCGCCAGCGCGGAAAACTCGAAGCACTCGTGCGGATCTTCCGGAAACAGCACGACGTGCTTGGTGTCGCCATGCGAGGCGTACGCGCAGGCCAGCACGTCGGACTGCTGCGTGCGCGTCGGCATGCCGGTTGACGGACCGCCGCGCGCCACATCGATGATCGTCACCGGGATCTCGGCGAAATAGGCCAGGCCGATGAATTCGTTCATCAGCGAAATGCCCGGGCCCGACGTGGTGGTGAAAGCGCGCGCGCCGTTCCACCCGGCGCCGACCACCATGCCGATCGAGGCGATCTCGTCCTCGGCCTGCACGATCGCGAACTTGTTCGTGCCGGTCTCGGGATCGACGCGGTATTTCATGCAGTATTTCTGGAACGCCTCGGCCAGCGACGACGATGGCGTGATCGGATACCACGCGCATACGGTGGCGCCGCCGTAAACACAGCCGAGCGCCGCGGCCGCGTTGCCATCTACGAAAATGCGCTCGCCGACCGCGTCCGCGCGGCGCACGTGCAGGCCGATCGGCGCGAAGTGTTCCTTCGCATAATCGCGGCCGAGATGCAGCGCCTTGACGTTCGAGTCGAGCAGTTTTTCCTTGCCCTTGTACTGCTCGGCAAAGAGTTTCTCGATCTCCGCCGGATCGATGTCCAGCAGCACCGACAGCGCGCCGACGTACATGATGTTCTTGAACAACTGGCGCTGCCGTGCATCCGCGTAAGTGCGGTTGCAGATCGAGGTCAGCGGCATGCCGATGACGTTGATGTCCTCGCGGAATTTCGACGGCGGCAACGGCCGCGTGTTGTCGTAGAAAAGATAGCCGCCGGGTTCGAGCTCCCTCAAATCCGCGTCCCAGGTCTGCGGGTTCATCGCCACCATCAGGTCGATGCCGCCGCGCCGTCCGAGCCAGCCACGTTCGGTGACACGCACCTCGTACCAGGTCGGCAGGCCCTGGATGTTGGACGGAAAAATGTTGCGCGGGCTGACCGGCACGCCCATGCGCAGGATGGCTTTCGCGAACAGTTCGTTTGCCGACGCAGAACCCGAGCCATTGACGTTCGCGAACTTGACGACGAAGTCGTTAGTGGCTTCGATCGGCTTCATGCGAGCACCTCAGCGATGCCGCAACAAGAAAGCCCTCTCCCCCGAGCTTGCTCGGGGGAGAGGGTTGGGTGAGGAGGAAGCGCGTCACAATGCTGAAGTGCATCGGCAGCACGATGCGCCTCCCCCTCACCCCAGCCCTCTCCCCCATCAGCAGATGGGGGAGAGGGAGATTTGACGCTGGCGCACTTGCCAGCGAAAGAACCGCAAGAGTCGCGACGCGTCATGCCGCCGTCCTCTGCACTGCATGTTTGTGACACCCCGGCCCCGCATGCGTCATCTCGAGCAGGAACTTGCGCATGTCCCAGGCACCGGTCGGACAGCGCTCCGCGCACAGGCCGCAATGCAGGCACACGTCTTCGTCCTTGACCATCACCCGGCCGGTCTTCAGCGTGTCGGAAACGTACAGCGCCTGCAGCACGTTCATGGCCGGCGCGGTCAGGTGCGTGCGCAGTTCGGCTTCCTCGTCGTTGTCGGTGAAACTGATGCAATCCATCGGGCAGATGTCGACGCAGGCGTCGCACTCGATGCAAACGTCCTTGGTGAACACCGTCTGCACATCGCAGTTCAGGCAGCGCTGCGCCTCGTTGAACGCGGTCTGCGCATCGAAGCCGAGTTCGACTTCGACCTTTATGCTTTTCAACGTTTTCTCTTTTTCCCGCCACGGCACGGCGTAGCGCAGATCGTTGGATATGTCGTTGTCGTAACTCCACTCATGGATGCCCATCTTCTGCGAGATCAGGCTGACGCCCGGCTCCGGGCGCGCATGGATGTCTTCGCCGCACAGCAGCTTGTCGATCGACACCGCCGCGTCGTGGCCGTGCGCCACCGCCCAGATGATGTTTTTCGGGCCGAACGCGGCGTCGCCGCCGAAAAACACTTTCGGGTTGCTCGACTGCATGGTGATCTTGTCGACCACCGGCATGTCCCATTCCTTGTCGAACGTTATGCCGATGTCGCGCTCGATCCACGGAAACGCGTTTTCCTGGCCGACCGCGATCAGCACGTCGTCGCATTCGACGAATTGATCCGGTTCACCTGTAGGCACCAGCTGGCGGCGGCCTTTCGCATCTTTTTCCGCGCGCACTTTCTCGAACGTCATGCCGACCAGCTTGCCGTCGCGGTGCTCGAACGTCTTCGGCACCATGTAGTTGAGAATCGGAATGCCCTCGTGCATGGCGTCTTCCTTTTCCCACGGCGACGCCTTCATTTCCTCGAAGCCCGAGCGCACGATGACTTTCACGTCCTCGCCGCCGAGGCGGCGCGACGAACGGCAGCAGTCCATCGCAGTGTTGCCGCCGCCGAGCACTATCACGCGCTTGCCGATGCTCTTGATGTGTTCGAAATACACCGATGCCAGCCAATCCAGGCCGATATGGATGTTCTTCGCGGCTTCCTTGCGGCCGGGAATTTGCAGATCGCGTCCGCGCGGCGCGCCGCTGCCGACAAAGACTGCGTCGAAATCCTGCGCCAGCAGATCCTTCATCGAATCGATGCGCGCGTTGCCGCGGAATTCGACGCCGAGATCGAGGATGTAGCCGACCTCCTCGTCGATCACTTCCTCGGGCAAGCGGAACCGCGGCACCTGCGTGCGCATGAAGCCGCCGCCTTTCTTCTCGGCTTCGAACACCACCACGTGATAGCCGAGCGGCGTGAGATCGCGCGCCACGGTCAGTGAAGCGGGCCCCGCGCCGATGCAGGCAATGCGCTTGCCGTTTTTCTTCGGGGCCGGTTTCGGCATGCGTGCGCGTACGGCGTCGGCATCCTTGTGATCGGCGGCAACGCGCTTGAGGCGGCAGATCGCGACGGGTTCGGGCTTGCTCTTGGACGCGCCGTTGTTTTCCTCGACGCGTCCGCGCCGGCAGGCCGGTTCGCAGGGGCGATCGCAGGTGCGCCCGAGGATTCCGGGAAACACGTTCGATTTCCAGTTGACCAGATAGGCCTCGGAATATTTTCCGGCAGCTATCAGTCGGATGTATTCGGGGACCGGAGTGTGGGCCGGACAAGCCCACTGGCAATCGACAACTTTGTGGAAATAATCGGGGACGCGGATATCTGTCGGCTTCACCAAGCACTCCTGGTCAGCCCATCCCTGGGTCGTCACCTTTCCGATCGTCAGTTTCCGATCGATGCGATTTCACCGGAGTCTACCTGTGCGTCCGCCAGCTGAGAAGCCGTGCACCACTCACTTTTTCACCGCAATGCATTCGATCTCGACGCGTGCGCCCATCGCCAGTCCGTTGCAGCCGAACGCGCTGCGCGCGGGCAGATCCTTGCCGAAGAATTTCTTGTACTCGGCATTCATCGCGGGCCATTCGGCCATGTCGGCCAGCATCACGGTCATCTTCACCGCGCGCTCCATGGAGCTGCCGTACTTCTGCAGCAGACCCTGGATGTTCGCCAGCGCATGGCGTGTTTCCGCGGCGATGCCGCCGTCGGCCAGCTTGCCGTTGGCGTCGGTGCCGATCTGCCCGGCCAGGAACAGCAACTCGCCGACCTCGACGGCTTCCGAAAACGGCAGTCCTGGGATTGCCGTAAAAGGATGAAAAACGGGATCTATCGGCTTGTTTTTACTCATTTTATTTCTCCAATGCGGGAGGGCGAAGTTGTTATTGTCGCAACGCAGCACAAAATATCGCACAATCGGACTTTCGGCCTGCTCGGCCGACTCGGGATCAACGATGCTGTATCAACTGCACGAATTCAACCGCGCCTGGCTCAACCCGCTGCTGTCCTGGTCGCAAGCCAGCGCCAAGATGTTCTCCTCGCCCGACAGCTGGCTGTCCAAACTCCCCGAAGCGCAGCGCGTCGCCGCCAATTGCGAGCTGCTGTACCGCCTCGGCAAGGACTACGAAAAGCCTGAATTCAACATCGGCGCAGTCGAAGTGCGCGGCCACAAGGTGCCGGTGCTGGAACAGACCGCGGTCGCCAAGCCCTTCTGCAACCTGCTGCGCTTCAAGCGCTACAGCGACGAAGTCGAAACGCTCAAGCAGCTCAAGGACGATCCGGTCGTGCTGGTGGTGGCGCCGCTGTCCGGTCACCACTCGACGCTGCTGCGCGATACCGTGCGCACCTTGCTACAAGAGCACAAAGTATACTTGACCGACTGGGTCGATGCGCGCATGGTGCCGGCCGACGCCGGTCCGTTCCATCTCGACGACTACGTCGCCTACATCCAGGAATTCATCCGCCACATCGGCGCCGAGAACCTGCACGTGATCAGCGTCTGCCAGCCGACCGTGCCGGTGCTGGCCGCGATATCATTGCTCGCTTCCGCAGGCGAGACCACACCGCGCACGATGACGATGATGGGCGGACCGATCGACACGCGCCGCAGCCCGACCAAGGTCAACGACCTGGCCGCGACCAAGCCGCTGTCGTGGTTCGAGAACACATTGATCCAGGAAGTGCCGGAGAACTACCCGGGCCGCGGCCGCCGCGTCTATCCGGGTTTCCTGCAGCACGCCGGCTTCATCGCCATGAACCCGAGCCGGCATTTCATGTCGCACTGGGACTTCTACGAAGACCTGCGCCGCGGCGATCTTGACGATGCCGAAGCGCATCGGCGCTTCTACGACGAATACAACGCCGTGCTCGACATGCCGTCGGAGTACTACCTCGATACCGTGCGCATCGTGTTCCAGGAACACGCGCTGCCGCGCGGCAGCTGGCAGATCGACGGCAAACGCGTCGCGCCCGAAGACATCAAGGGCACAGCGCTGTTCACGATCGAAGGCGAGCTCGACGACATTTCCGGATTGGGCCAGACCGAAGCCGCGCAGGAATTGTGCAAAGGTATACCCGAGAAAGACAAGCAGCACCTGACCGTCAAAGGCGCCGGCCACTACGGCATCTTCAGCGGCAAGCGCTGGCGGAATGTGGTGTATCCCGAAGTGCGCAGCTTTATCGCCCGCTTCAATTAAATAACGCTGTCGCGCGCAGCGCGACAATCACTCCCCCTCTCCCACCGGGAGAGGGCACGGGGTGAGGGCCGGGTTTCGAAGGCGCTCCCGACGCTGTCGCGCAGCGCGACGATGAGTTCCCCTCTCCCGCTGGCGGGAGAGGTGGACCCGCGACTCTCTTCGCGCCCAATCAATACTGCGCCGTCTTCACCAGAAAATGCTTCGCCAATTGCCCCTGCATTTGCGCCAGCCCACGCGCCATGTGCAGCGTCAGGCACAGCAGCACGATGCCCAGCGGCAAGGTCAGCGGCAACGCCCATAGCGGCGGCGCGAACGCGTAGTTGTTTACGTTGACCAGACCTATGTTCCACACGGCCTTGGTGATCGGGCTGAGCGCAAAGCCGACCGACAGCGACAAGCCGAGAATCGCCAGCGTGAAATAGAGGATGCCCAGCGGCAGCTTCAGCACCAGGTAGAGCATCGTCGACCAGGTGCGCGGATCGGTGAACATGTTCTTGACGCGCATGCCGAACGGTTTGCCGCGATCGGCATACAACGGCCGGCGCGGCATGCGCACGCCGAGCATCGATTCGATCAGGCGGCCTTCGACCAGCGACAGCGCGCGCACGGTCGAGATGAAGAACACCGCGAACGGCACGCCGATGATCAGCACGCACAAGCCCAGCGACAAGCTCAGGCCGGTCACTGTCCAGGTGAAATAGAAGATGCCGGTCGCCAGCGACAGCAGCATGTAGAACAGCGCCGCATAGGCCGATGGATTGGCCAGCACGCCGAAGAATTTGCCCCATGGCGTGCGCCGATCCGGCGGCGGCGGCGGACGCAGCGCGTTTTCCACCTGCGTTTCCTGGTCGCGATAGATTTCCGCGACTTCCTCAGGCGCGCCATAGCTGGTGGCGACGTTGGCCAGCATCGTGGCTTCATCCCAATCCGGATGCTCGGCAAGTTCCGAACGCAGATATTCCTCGGCGTCGTACTGCGCATCCTGCTGCATCGCCGGATCGGCGTCCTTCAACGCCAGCTGCAGTTGCTCGAGATATTCCTTGATGGATCGGGGGGTGGCCATTACACGGCTCCTTTCAAAACGGATTCGACAAATCGCTTGGTGGCCGTCCAGGTCGCGGACCATTCCTCATACGCGGCGCGGCCGAGCGCCGTGATGCGGTAGTAGCGCCGTGGCGGGCCGCTCACCGAAGGCTCGACCTGACTCCTAAGCAAGCCGGCAGCGCTGAGATTGCGCAATACGGGATAGAGCGCGCTCTGCTTGCCGCTGAGCGCGCCATCGGCGCTGTGCTCCAGCCGCTTGGCGATCTGATAGCCGTACAGCGGCTCATCGGCCTGCGCGAGCACCGCCAGCAGCACCAGCGCCACCGTGCCGGAGCTGAGCTCCTTCTGGAATTTCTTCAGGTGCGATTCGGTATCCATCGCACTCACCGGGACTGACTCATAACCATGAGTCAACTATAGTGTTGACTTAACACTAGTGGCAATGGGTCGGAAGTCACGAGGCGATTTTCACCATCTACGCGACGGATGGGCCAACAGCTCAGCAAGGCTTGGGGTCATGTGGCTCGTTACGGCTTCGCGCGCCACCCTCACCCAAACCCTCTCCCGCCAGCGGGAGAGGGGACAACCGGTTCGCGTTGCTGATGTGCGAGCCTTTCGCCTCTCCCGCTGGCGGGAGAGGCCGCGCCGGGAGGCGGCCTCTTCTGGCCATCCATGGCCTCCGAGGCACTTGGGCTCCTGCCCGACACGGGCAAGTGTGGCGCGTCAGCCCGCAGCAGACGCGCCACTGCCATACCCCAGTGGAGGTTGAAAACCTTCGCTCAGACTTTTGCCTTGCTTGCACCCTTGGGCTTCTTCGCCTTCGGCGCGTTCTTCTTCAATTTCGTCTGATTGAAAACAATCGCCGCACGCACGAGATCCTTCAACGCGCGCGCGTTGACCTTGTCGCCAACCAGGTAATCGATGGCGCGCCGCGCGTTGCCGTCCAGACCTGCATTGAACAACTTGTCGGGATCGGCCAGCTTGGCGCCATGCGCAAAGGTCAGTTTGACCTTGCCCTTGTGCGCATTCGCCACCGCGATCATGCCGTCGCGCGACCACACCGGACTGCCCATCCACTTCCATTCCTCGATTATTTTCGCGTCGGCCGAAAGGATCGCCTTGCGCATGGCGGCGAAGGTTTCGCGGCGCCAGTCGCTGATTCCAGCGATCATCTGGTCGATGCGTTCGGATGCGTTCATTGGAAGCCTGCCTGTGTGTTGATTGATGCGCGAAATCGCCAGACGCAAGCGCGCTTATTTGCCAGCGCCGGCAGGCCGCACCGGAATCGGCACGCTGCACACGTCGACATATCCCGCCGGCTGCTTGTACCAGTCGTCCTTGCGATTACGCCGCGCTTCGATCAACGCGTTGAACGTCGGCGTGTCGGTGCGCAGGATTTCCAGATTCGTGCGCTCCGATTCGGGCAAGTCGGCGGCCACGCGAATCGATTTCAGCGGCACGCGCTGTTCGGGTTTCTCGTAGAAACCCAGCGGCCCGGTGCCGCGCGGCAGCACCGACAACAGTTCCATGCCCTGCACCACCCGGCCAGCGACCGTGATGTTGCGATCGAGCCAGCGCGGTGCACCGGCAATCACCACATACAATTCGCTGCCGCCGCCCGAATCGGCGTCGTTGTCGCGGCCGACGCCGAGCGAGCCGTAGCAGTGCGTCGGCCAGGCGAGCTTCGCCTTCGCATCGCGTGCCACCGGAAAATCGCCGGAGAACCCTGTCTGCGGCGCGTAGCCGTCGCGATCGGGCAGTGCCGTAAACGGCAGATCCTTGGCGAGCGGTATCGTGAACTCCGCCTTCAACGTGCGCTGCGCGCTACCCAGGGCGCGCGGCTGGTCCTTTTCGCCCGCGCGCGCGTCGGCATTCGGGTCGCCCCACTGCACAACGTAATTGTCCTGCGAACGCAGGAACGCCAGTCCGTCGAAATACTTCTCGCGCGCCAGAGTCTTGATGTTTTCGACATGGCGCGGCGCGAATTGCGGCGCCAGCTCGATGATCACGCGGCCACTGGCAAGTTCCAGGTACAGCGTATTGGCCGGGTCGAGCGCGTGCCAGTCCGCCGGCGTCGATGCCTTGAGCACATCGGCCATGGTCTTCGGCTTGGGCAGGTCCTGCTTCGGCGCGTCGGCAGCCATCGCATGCTGCGCAGTGCCTGCAACCAACAACAGCATCGCCAGCGCACCCTTGCACTTGTGCCTGGTCGGCGCGGATTGCCGGCCGGTTTGCTTGATCATGACTACTCTCCGATGGTTGGCGCGATTGAGTGGGCCGGACTGGCGGCGACGAGCACGGCGTTTATTGTCCGTGCATCTTGAGGCTGCTTCAATGTGCCGGCCAGCGATGGCGACCGCAAGCCACAAGGAGATGTGCCATGCCTGTCATGCGTATCCGCCTCACCGGCAGCCGCAGCAGCGCAGACGCCCTGATCGCGCGCCTGCATGGAATCGACAAGCTCGAACGCGTCGAGGAAGTCGACGACGAAATGGACACGCTGCGCGACGATTCGTCGTCGTCGCAACTGCCCGACGACATCGGCGCCGACGTCTACCGCATCGAAGTGGAGACGCCGCACGCCAAGACCCTGGAAAGCGTGCACGATGTCGTGGAAATGTCCGCGCGCGATCTGGACGCGGCAGTGGAGTTCGTCGAACGCTTCTAGTTCGGGGATTCTTGCATCAGCGGCCGCGTCAGAAAAGAATGCGTGCATTGAGCATCAGCTGCGTGTCGACGCGATGCGGATCGAGTCCGAGCGCGATGCGCTGATCGCGCGTGCTGTCGACACGCAATGCTTCGGCGGAAATACGCAGCCAGTCGCGGGCGCGCCAATTCAAGGCGAGCGTCACGGCATTGCCGTGTTCGCTCAGGGCCGGCGGAAACGCCGGATCCTCGCGCGTCTGGAATACGTCGACGCGCAGCGCCGGCCGCCACGCACCGAGATCCCAGCCCGCCAGCACGTACGCCGCTGCGAAGTGCGCCTCGCCGCGAAATCCCGGCGGCGCAATTTCGGTCGTGCCCGACATCGCCTGACCGAGCAGCGTGAGTTTGCCGATCGCGGTCTGCGCACCGAGGCTGCTGAAATGCGTGCGCCAGGCGAACAACTCGTCGCTGCCATGATTGAAGCGCTGATACGCGCTCGGGTCGGCGCGGTTGTCGTAGTACAGCGCAGTGATCCGGCCGAATTGCGCCGAGCGCCAGGTCACGTCGGCATAGAAGCCAACGCGATTGTCGATCTCCAGGAACGGATCGTAGCGGCGCGGCGCCGGCGCGAAGATCGACTGCGCATACACATCGGCTTCGCGCAGGCGGCTGCCGACGCCGCTGACCAGATCGTCGAGCGCCCAGCCGCGCGCGAACAGGATTTCGCCGGCCGGATCGTTCGCGACGAACAGCGCGCCGGCGAACTCGAGCGTCGAGTTGTCGCCGCGATGTTCGACACGCGCTTCGCCGCCGAGCGTGCGCAGTTCCTCGCCGACCCAGGTGTTGATGGCGGATGGCGTCAGCGTCCACAGGCTGGTCCAGCCGACGCCGTCGTTTTCCAGCGAAATCGGCGGAAAGAATTCGCCGGCCTTGAACGACCAGCGCCAGGCATCGGTCGACACCGGCCGATAGCGCGCGAAAGCTTCGATCAGGCTGACATGCGAGTGAGCCTGCGCTTCGGCACGCACATCAGCGACCGCGACCAGCGCCGGCGTCACCTGCCAGCGCGCACTCAAGGCGCCGGCGCCGAAGCGCAGGCCGTCGTTGCCGCCGTAACGCGTCTTGCCGAGTTCGCCCTTGGTCCAGGTCAGGTCGTCCGATGCGGCAACTGCGCGCAGATCGGCAAAGCCGTGAATCTGGAAATCCTGCGCCTGCGCCGCGGCGGCAAACAGCAATGGCGCAAGCAACACGCCATGACGCGTATATATCCCCCGCCTACGCCGCACACACGCCGTTCGCCAAGAACTCATCGAATGCCTCCGCGGGCATTGGACGCGCGATGAAGAACCCCTGGGCATGATCGCAGCCGATTTGTGTCAGATAGTCAAGCGTTGCCTGATCGCTGACGCCTTCAGCGGTCACGCGATAGCCGAGACGATGACCGAGTTCGACGATCGAGCCGACGATGGTGCGATCGGCGGCGCCGTCGGCAAGACGCAGCATGAAACTCTTGTCGATCTTCAGTTCGCGCACCGGCAGGCGGCGCAGATAGGCGAACGACGATTGACCGACGCCGAAGTCGTCGATTGCCAGATCGATGCCCTGATCGGCGAGCCGCCGCAGCACGTTGATCGCGGCTTCGGGTTTGCCCATCACCGTGCTTTCGGTGATTTCCAGCAGCAGACGTTCGGCGGAGACGCCATGGGCGGCGAGCAATTCGCCGACGCGGACCGGCAGGTCCGCATCCTCCAGATCGCGCGCCGAAAGATTCAGCGCCAGGCGCAGCGCCTTGCCTTCGCTGGCCCACGCGTGCGCGCGCGCCACGCCGGCTGCCAGCACCCAGCGCGTCAGGCGGCGGATATTGCCGGTTTCCTCGGCCAGCGGAATGAATGCGTCCGGCGCCACCGAACCCAGCTTCGGATGCACCCAGCGCGACAGACCCTCGGCACCGTCGATGCGGCCCGTCGCGAGATTGAGCTTCGGCTGATAGTGCAGCGCCAGCTGATTCGTGTCGATCGCTTCGCGCAAGTCGCTCATCAGCGACAGGCGCTCGGGGCGATGCGGATCCAGCGCAGGATCGTATACGACCACCGCTTCCTCCGAGCCGAGCGCCGCAAACAGCGCGACTTCCGCGCGCTGCAGCAGCGCGCTTGCCTGCACGCCGTGCGCCGGACACAGCGCGATGCCGACTGCCGGCGCGACATCGATGCTCAGATCGGCCTCGCGATACGCTTCGCCGAGCACGTCTATCAGACGGAAAGCCAGCGCGATTGCATCGCTTTGCTGCGCCGCGCGCATCCACACCAGGAACTCGGTGTCGGTGGCGCGAGCCAGCAGCGCGTTGCCCGCCGGCTTGCGGATGCGTTCGGCGGCGTCGCGCATCAACCGGTCGCTGATCGCATGGCCCATGGTCTTGACGATTTCCGGCAAGCGCGACAGCCCCACCATCAGCAACGCACCGCGCGCCTGCGCGGACGCGGCCAGTTCGTGCTGGATCGCCGCCTCGGCAGCGACGCGATTCGGCAAGGCGGTGGTGGCGTCGTGCCCGCTCTGGAAGCGGATGCGCTCCTCGCGCTCGCCGATCGCCTGCGCCATGTTGGCCAGCGCGGTGGCGAGCTGACCGACCTCGTCGCGCGATCCGGCCGCCGGCGGCACGCTGTAGTCGCCCGCGGCAATGCGTCGCGCAGTTGCCGCCAGCGCTTCGACCGGACGCGACACGCCGCGCGCAACCACCAGGGCGGCAATCAGGCCGAACACCAGGCCGAGTGCGAGCAGGATCGCCCACGCCGTCGCCACCGAACGATACGGACGCAACGCGTCGTCGATCGAATAGCCGAGCACGGCGGCAATCGGCGTACTGGTGCGCGACGAACGCAGCGGTGTCGCCAGCACCACGTATTCGCGTCCGCCGATGCTGGTCAGCAGCGGCGTCTCCGACATCGCCTGCGGCGCGTGCCATTGCTCGACCAGCGGCACCGCCACGCTGCCGTGCGCCAGCACATCCCAATGCGCATCGGAAGTGCGCGCGGCCAGTTCGATCGAATTCGGCAGCGTCGATTCTTCCTGCAGTCGCGCCAGGAACGCGTCGTCGACCGGAATCGCCGCGGCAATCAGGCCGATCAACGCCGGCGCCGAAACCGGCACCACCACCAGCCAGTAGGCGCGCCCATCCCATGCCACCACCGCGGCGGCGGGGCGTTCCAATGCCGCTTCGGTCAGATCGGTGAACGGAAATTTGCGCAATGCCGGCGTGCCTTCGCCGGTGTCGGCTTCGATCGCGCCGTCGAGGCCGATCAGCAGCATGCGCGTGGCGCCGACGCGCTTGCCGTGATTGCGCAGCGCCGATACCACGGTGTCGCGATCGCGCTGCGCGATCGCCGAGCGCAAGGCGAAATCGAGCGTCAGCACCTGCACGTTGTCGGCGACTCGCGCCGACACGTCGTCGAGCTGGCGCGCGAACGCCTTGCCCGCCATCACCAGCTGCTGCTCGCCCTGCGCAATCAGTTCGCGGCGCGTTACTTCGTAGACGAGGAACGCGGTGAGTATCTGCAGCACCGCCAGGGTCGCGACCAGGAACGAAGCCAGGCGGACGCGGAAGGTCATGGCGCGATCAGTAGTCCGCGCGCTCGCGATCCGCCGGCACGCGCGAATCGGGCAGCAGCGACAAGGTGAACGCCAGCTGCTTGTGCTCGCTCGCGTCGTCCACCTGCAGCCGCTGCTGCAAGGGGGGCTGGCCGGGACGCAGGCGCGGATGCCAGACGCTCACGTCGTAGACACCCGGTGGCAGCGCGGCAAATGTCGCGCGCCCGTCGGCGCCGCTGCGTGTCATCCATGGCGCCTCGCCTATGTACAGGTAGGTGATCATGTGGTCGTGGATGTTGCAGCCGGCTGCGACCACACCGGCTTGGTCCAGGCGCAAAGGCGCGGAACTCTGGCCGGACACCAGCACGAATTCGAACTGCCGCGCCGGTGCGAACGAATACACGTGATGCCGGGTCTGGTCGCTGTTGCGAAACACCACGCTGTCGCCGGGGCGGAAGATCTCGACGTACGGTATGAAGGTTTCGTCCTTCTGGTCGATGGTGCGCGTCTGCGGCGCCTCGCGTGCCGGAGCAGCCGCTGCATCGCGCGGCGTCACACTGACCACCGCATCGGCGATGGCAGCGCCCTGCGCGCTGCTGACGCGCGCGGTCAACTCCGCGGCGTGCAGCGCTGCTGTCGACAAAACCGCCGTCGACAAAATGTATACAACGAGCCAGCCCCGCCAGAGCGTCATTGCCTGCCCCTTCCCTGCCGACACCGTGTCCAGCGCATCGAGTCTATCGCCTCGGCGCTTGCCGCAGCCATCCTTTTGCAAATCTTCACGCATCCGGCCGTGCCGCGACACTTCGCGGTGGGTCGCCGGCTACTTGCGTGTATCGAGCTCGCTCGCCAGCACGCCGAGGCGCACCAGCCGCGTCACCAGCGTGCCGTCGCGGCTGATCACCAGCGTGACTCGCTTGCCCATGTGCCCGCGCAGGCGCTGTTCGAAATCAGGGCGGTCGCGCACCGCTTCGCCGTTGAACCTGAGCACGACATCGCCATCGCGCAGGTTCGCTTCGGCCGCCGGCGAATTGCCGATCACCTTGCCGATGCGCACGCCGCTGGCGCCGAGCTCCTCGCGTTCTGCGGCGCGCAAGTCGCGGAAGCTGGCGCCGAACGGCAGCTTGAAGCGCACGTAGTAGACCGCGTGCAACGCCGCCTGAGTATCAGCGCTGTCGCCGGAGTACAGCATCACCTTGTCGGCACCGACATCGCGGGCGCGCTCAAGCAGCCATTCGCGCGCAGCGGCGTCATTGCTGCGGTAGTAGCCGTCGCCGACATGCACGAAACCTTTCGCGGCAAGCACATGTTCGTCGCCCGCCGGGGACTGGCTGTCGGTCACCTCGGCTTGCGCCGGTGCGGACGCGGCGCGCAATTCGGCGACCACCTGCGGTTCGCGGCCAGCCAGCGTTTCGAAGCGGCCGGGGTGCGCCACGCTGATCGGCTGCTCGGCCGGAGTTTCATGCGGCGTGTAGGCGACGTGCGCGCAAGCGCCCAGCCACAATGTCAGTGCAGCACAGGCCAGCAGACGCAGTCGCAAATCCATTGCGGCGACCGATCAGCGCGTCGGTGCTGGCGCCGGCCGTTTCGGTACGCGGTCGACGTCGAGCAGGCGCTCGATGCGGGCGAATACCTCGGCGCGCGAGAAAGGTTTCTTCATGAAGTCGTCCGCGCCGATGCGCTGCGCGTAGAACTGTTCGGTGGCCTGCTCATTGCCGCTGATCATGACGATCGGGATGGAGCGCGTGTGCTCGTCGCGGCGCAGCAGGCGCAGCGCGGCGAAGCCGTTCATGCCGGGCAGCACGATGTCGAGGAAGATCATGTCGGGACGTTCCGCCCGGGCGATTTCCACGCCCTTCTCCGCATCGCCGGCCTCGAGCGTGATGTAGCCATTTTGCTGCAGGAACTTGCGCAGCATGGCGACGATCGTCGGCGAATCGTCGACGATCAGGATGCGCGTGCCTTCGCGCGCGTTGATGCGCGGCTTTTCACGCCGCTCCTGCTCGGTGAACGTGGTGCCGAAGAAGCGTTTGAACAGTCCAAAAGTAGCCATCAGGCGGTTTCCGCGGAGCCGACGATGCACAGTGTGTGCGCAGACGGCGCGTATGACAACCCCTGTGCCGACCCGGCGCAGACCCAACCAGGCGGTACACTATTTGCCACCTTGATGAAAGCGTTTTCCATGGAGGCCGCCATGTCGTCGCTTGCCCGATCCACCGTCGCCACCATCATTCCCAGCCTGCGCTATCGCGATGCGCCCGCCGCCATCGACTGGCTGTGCCGCGCGTTCGGCTTCAAGCAGCACCTTGTGCATGCCGAGGGCAACATCGTTCATCACGCGCAGCTCACATTTGGCAACGGCATGATCATGTTGAGCTCCGTCGACAGGGACAGTCCCTGGAGCAAGCTGTTTGCGCAAACCGACGAGACCGGCGGGCGCGAAACGCAGTGCTGCTGCGTGATCGTAAGCGATCCGGATGCACACCATGCACGCGCCAGGGCGGCCGGCGCGGAAATAATCGATCCGCTCGCCGCCAAGGACTACGGCGGCAAGGGTTACGGTTGCCGCGACCCCGAAGGCCACCTGTGGTGGTTCGGCGATTACGACCCCTGGCACGACAAATAACGTCGCGCAGCGGCTGTCCGGCTGAATCGCGCGCTCGAGGTTCATCGCGACGTTGCAAATTCTCACCTCGATCTCGCGCCGGTACGCGACGATCGCCAGGCCACGTGCGTCAACCGAAAGCGCACTGTTGCGTTGGCTTGGGGCGGCGGCGCGCGCCTGTCTGCGCATCGCGCATATTCGCGAACAAGCACCGACTCCGGGAAGGCTCATGGGCAAACTTTCGCGCACGATGGAATTGAATCTGCTGCTGACGCTGTGCGCGATGGGTGTGGCCGGCGCCGCCCACGCGGGAGATGGATCACGCCGCGAGGGCGCCGAGAAGCTGCGCCAGAAATTCGCGGCGGCCGACGCCAATCAAGACGGACTGCTGGATCGCGCCGAAGCGCAAGGCGGCATGCCGCGCGTCGCGAAACACTTCGACGAGATCGACGCGGACCACGACGGCAAGTTGTCGCAAAGCGAAATCGTCGCCTGGGTGGCGAAAATGCGCGCCGCGCGCAAGTGATTCCCGGCCCGTCTGCGCGCCGGCCCGGCTTGCCCGCGCGATGAGCGCGGACCTGACACCAGGACCTTGGCTATACTCGCGCCGGGCAACGCGCCCGCAAGCGTTCGGACGGCCATGCAGGTACTGGAAACGGAACGACTGGTTTTGCGTCACCTGACCCTCGACGATGCAGCGTTCATGCAGGTGCTGGTGAACGATCCGACTTGGTTGCGCTTCATCGGCGACCGCGGCGTGCGCAGCATCGACGACGCGCGCGAATATCTGCGCAAAGGCGCCATCGCGAGTTATGCACAGCACGGCTTCGGCTTGTACATGACCGAGCTTAAGGATGGCGCTCAGCCGATCGGCATCTGCGGCCTGGTCAAACGCGACACGCTTCCCGACGTCGACGTCGGCTTCGCGCTGCTGCCGCAGTTTGCCGGGCTCGGCTACGCCGGCGAAGCTGCAAGCGCGGTGATGGAGCATGCGCGGCGGCAGTTCGGTCTGACCCGCGTCGTGGCAATCACCAATCCCGACAACCGCGGCTCGATACGCGTGCTGCAAAAAATCGGCTTGTCGTTCGAACGCCTGATTCGTGTCGCCGCGGACGCCGAGCAACTGGCGCTGTACGCCTGGAACGCCTGAAGATTCATTCGCGCCAATAGGGATGGCGGTCGATGCGACCGCGCTCGACGATGCGCGGCGGCGCCGTCGCGCTGAAGAATAACTCCACAAATCCACTTTGCGCGGTATTCAACATTGGCACCTGCTGCGCGGCGTAGCGCGCCGCGATGTCCGGGTGCGGATGGTGAAACTGGTTGCGATAGCCGGCCGACACCAGCGCCAGCTCGGGCTGCATGGCCTGGATAAAGGACAAGCTCGACGAGGTCTTGCTGCCGTGGTGCGGCACCTGCAGCACCACATGCCGCGCCGGCGGCGCCAGCGCGGCGGCGATTTGCGCCTCGACTGCCGCAGTCACGTCGCCATCGAGCAGCAGTTCGCTGTCGCCGCTGCGCACGTCGAGCACGCAACCGCGATCGTTGCTGTGCTCGGCCAGCGGTTCGACCGGATGCACGATGCGGAACGCCACGCCATTCCAGTTCCATGCTTCGCCGTTGAGGCATTGCCTGGCCGCGATCCTGATGCGTTGCGGCTCGCCGGACTCGACGTCGTCCGGCGCGTACGCTGCGGCGACGGCGGCAGCGCCGCCGGCGTGATCGTTGTCGCCATGGCTGAGGATCAATCGATCCAGGTGTGAGACGCCGAGCACGTGCAGCGCCGGCACGACGGCGGCGTCGCCGAGATCGAAACCCGAGGGAAAGCGCGCGCCGGCGTCGTAGACCAGCGTGTGCTCCCGCGTGCGCACCAGCACCGACAAGCCCTGCCCCACGTCAAGCAGCTGCGCGTCGAATTCGCCGTCGCGCAATTCGCTGCGCTGCGGCCACAGCAACGGCAGCAGCAACAGCAGTCCGAGCGCGCGCGCCGGCATGCCGCGCGGCAACAGCAGCCAGAATGCGCCGAGCATCGCTAGGACCAATGCGGCCACGCCGGGCTCAGGGAAATACCACAGCGCACCTGGCCACGCCGCCATCTTCACCAGCAGCCACCACAAGCCTTGCATGGCCCAGCCGGCGAGCTGCAGCAACGGTGCACCAAGGGACGGAGCCACCAGCAGCAGCAGCGATGCGAACACGGTGAGAGGAAGTACGAGCAAGCAGATCCATGGCACGGCAATGAGATTGGCGAACGGGCCGATCAGCGAGCCTTGGCCGAAGAACCAAATTCCGAGCGGCAGCAAGCCCACCGTCGCCACGCCCTGCGCGGCGACGACCTGGCGCCAGCCATGTCTCTGCGCTCTGCCGTCGAGACAGAACATCAGCCACGCGACGCCGATGAACGACAGCCAGAAGCCGGCGCTGAGCACGCACAGCGGATCCCAGGCCAGCAATGCCAGCGCCGCCAGCGCCAGACCATGCACGGGAGTCCGCGCGCGCCGCGCCAGATTCGCCAGCAGCATCGCGGCAATCATCACCAGCGCGCGCCGCGTCGGCAGGCCGAAGCCGGCGATCAAGGCGTAGCTGACGGCGAACAGTAGGCTGGCGACAGCTTCGATCAGTGGCGCCGGCCAGCGCAGCGTCAGCTGCGGCGCGAGTTTCCACAGCAACCGCACCAGCAGCACGCCGAAGCTGGCGAACAAGGCGATATGCAGGCCGGAAATCGCAATCAGGTGTGGGATGCCGGTAGCGCGCGCCACCGACCACTCGTGCTCGTCCATGGCGCGCTGATCGCCGAACGCGAGTGCGCGCAGCAGGTGTGCGCTGGACGTGTCGCCAAGCGTCGCGGTGATGCCTTCGAGTATGCGCAGACGCAGCGCATCGACGCACAACGCATGCGTGCCGAGCATTTGATTGTCCGGACTGTCGCGCACATATCCGGTGGCGACAATGCCGCGTTCGAGCGCGTAGCGTTCGAAATCGAAACCGCCCGGATCGATCATGCCGCGCGGCCTTTTCAGACGTACGTGCAGGCGCCATAGCGTGCACGGCGCCATGGACGGTGCATCGTCGTACCAGCTCAGTCGAAGCAGGCCGTGAAGGTCGATCGGCGTTCCGTCGTGCACGGCCGTCTGGACGTCCATCTCGAATCGCGTGCCGTCGTCCAGCACACGCGGCAGCTCGTGCAGCTGCCCGGTCACGGTAATGATTTCGCCTTCAAGACCCGGCGCCAGGCGACTCGACATGGCGAAGTCGGCGCGCAACAAGGTCCAGGCGGCGCCGAGCAGGGCGTACGCGAGCCAGCGCCAATGGTCCCGCAACAGCGCCAGCAGAAGCATCGAAGCAAGCACGATCGACGCATCGATCCAGCGCGGCGGCAGCGCGTGCAACAACTGCACGGCAACGGCGCCAGCAAGCATCGCCGCAACCGGCCCTGCGCTGAACAAGTCCGCGAAACGCACGCGCGACATCATGTCTCCCCAGAACCGGCATCATGCCGGCCTGACAAGTCCAACCCCCGATCCAATCAGTGCCGATCCAATCAATGACGATCTAACCCGCCTGCGCCGCCCCCACGCGCAATGCGCCATCGTGCAGTTCCAGCGTGCGATCCATGCGCGCCGCCAGGCCATGGTCGTGCGTGACCAGGATGAAGCTGGTGCCGATCTCGCGATTGAGTTCGAGCATCAGCTCGTACACCTGCGCGGCGTTGCGCTCGTCGAGATTGCCGGTCGGCTCATCGCCGAGAATGCAGGCCGGCCGCGTCACCAGCGCGCGCGCCACGGCGCAACGCTGGCGCTCGCCGCCGGACAACTCGCCCGGCTTGTGCTGCACGCGCTTGCTCAAGCCGACGCGGCCGAGCAATTCGGCGGCCCGCTGCCTGGCGACGGGAATCGGCTCGCCGCGAATCAGCAGCGGCATCGCGACGTTTTCCAGCGCGGTGAATTCGGGCAGCAGATGATGGAACTGGTAAACGAAACCGAGCGACTTGTTGCGCACCAGGCCGCGCTCGCGATCCGAGAGCTTCGACAATGCGCGCCCCTCCACCTCGACTTCGCCGGCACTGACCGTATCGAGGCCGCCGAGGATATGCAGCAGGGTGCTCTTGCCGGCGCCGGAAGCACCGATAATGGCGAGCGTACTGGCGCGCGGCACTTCGAAGCTGACGTCGCGCAATACTTCGGTGCGCAGGTCGCCTTCCTGGTAGGTCTTGGCAACGCCGCGTGCGCGCAGAACGATGTCTTCGCTCATTGCTTCGCTCCGGGCGTGGCACGGAACCAGGTCATGCCGATGTCGTCGATGCAGCTGCCGTCGGGAAACCGGATGCGATTGCGGAAACGGCTTTCCTCGGCGAAACCGCACTTTTTATACAAGTGGATGGCGACGGTATTGGTGGCGCGCACGCGTAGTTCGACGCGCTCGACCTGGCTGTTGGCGCGCGCCCACTCGAGCAACGCCTGCATCAGGGCCGTGCCGACGCCCTGCCCTACATACGGCGGATGCACGACGATCGTGGTGGTGCGGACATGCGCCAGCGCGGCTTGCGGACCCGCGGGCTCGAGCAAGGCGTGCCCGACGATCGTGCCGCCGCGTTCGGCCACGAGGTAGCTGCCGGCCGCGCTCAAATCGGCGATCTTGCGCGCGAACGCCGCTTCGTCGAGTTCTTGCGGCAGCGACACCAGCCTTCCCGGCACGCGCGCTGTCTCCTGCTCGGCCGCGCACAAGACTGGTGCGTCTTCCACGCGAGCCCGCCGGATCGACAGCGGCGCGACAGCCGTCGCCGATTCGCTACTCCCCATTTCCGATTCCCGGCTACTCATAGCGCAACGCCGCGGCAGGATGCGTGCGCGCCGCGCGCCACGCCGGATACAGCGTGGCGAACAGGCAGAACACGAATGCGATCGCACCGATCCAGCCGACATCGCGCCAGTGCACGTCGGACGGCACTTCGCTGATGTAGTACACGTCGGCCGACAGGAACTCGACGTTGAACGTGCGCTCGATCCATTTCACCAGCCCCGGCAGATTCGACGCCAGCGCGGCGCCGCCGATGATGCCGAGCAGGATGCCGAACGAACCGACGATCACGCCCTGTACCATGAACACGCCCATGATGCTGCGTGGCGATATGCCGAGCGTGCGCAGGATCGCGATGTCGGCCTGCTTGTCGGTGACCAGCATCACCAGCGTCGACACCAGGTTGAACGCGGCCACGGCGACGATCAGCGACAGGATGATGAACATCACCTTTTTTTCCATCGCTACCGCGCTGAAGAAATTCGCGTGGCCTTCGCGCCAGTCCTGCACGCGGTAGAACTGGCCCAGTTGTTGCGCCAGTTCGCGTGCAATGCTCCAGGCGCCGAACATGTCGTCGAGCTTGAGCCGGATGCCGGTTGGGCCATCGAGCAGGAACAGCCGCTCGGCATCCTCGATGTGCATCACCGCCATGCCTTCGTCGTATTCCTGGAAGCCGACCGAGAACGTGCCGACGACTTCGAAACGCTTGTAGCGCGGCACCGCGCCGACCGGCGTGGCGGCGACCTCGGGCGTGATCACGGTGACCTTGTCGCCGAGTCCGACGCCAAGCTGCATCGCCAGCTCGTTGCCGAGGATCACGCCGAAGCGACCGGGCTGCAAATCCTCGAGCTTGCCCTTGAGCATCTTGCGATCGATTTCGGAAACTTTCGGCTCCGCTTCCGGCAACACGCCGCGAATCACCGCGCCGGTCACGCGCGTGCCCCGCAGCAACGCCTGCCGTTCGACATACGGTGCCGCGCCGCGCACGTGCGGATTTGCATCGGCCTTGGTCAGCGCGCCCTGCCAGTCGTGCACGCTCTCGCCGATGCCGGAGATGGTCGCATGCGAAACCATGCCGAGGATGCGATCGGTCAGTTCCTTCTCGAAGCCGTTCATCACCGAGATCACGGTGATCAGCGCCGTCACGCCGACGGCAATGCCGAGCATCGACACCAGCGAGATGAACGAGATGAAGTGATTGCGGCGCTTGGCGCGCGTGTAGCGCAATCCAATGAACAACTCGAGCGGACGGAACATCGCGGCAAGAATCCGTTTACCTGTGGGCGGCCCGCACGGCATGCATCATCGGGGCGCCGGCAGAGTGCCTCAGCGCCGTGCATACCGCAAGGTCCAAGCACTGGATTTCGCAGCCCGGACAGGTACCTGAACAATTTGTGAACTTGACGGTATTGAAATTGCACCATGACGCCTTATCTGTTGTCTACGCATTGACGCGCTCGCTTTTGCCGGTTCGTCGATACGTCGCGCGACACAGGCTGTGCCGCGCTTCAACCCGATAGTTTTCCCGTTCACAAGTTGGAGAAACACCATGAAGAACACTTTGTTCACGATTGCACTCGCTGCTGCTGGCCTGGCCGTGGTTCCGGCGATCAGTCACGCCGATTCGAACGGCAACGGCGGATTTTTCGTCAACGGCAACGTCGGTCAATCAAACCTGAGCAAAGGGGCATACGACGACAACGATACCGGGGCTGGGGTCAATCTCGGTTATCGCTGGGCGATCAATCCAAACGTCGCACTCGGCGTCGAAGGCGGTTACACCGACCTCGGCAAGTTCGACACCAAGGACAGCTTCAACGGACTCGGCCTCGGCCGCGCCGAAGTGAAGGGCTGGAATGCCGGCGTGAACGGGCATTTCAATCTGTCGCCGAACTGGTACATCAGCGCGCGCGGCGGCATGTTCCGTGGCGACATCAAGGGTTCCTATCTCGCCGGCACCACGCCGGTCAACGTCGACGACACCAGCAACAAGTATTACGCCGGTGCCGGCTTCGGCTACGACTTCAGCAACAACTTCAGCGTCGGCCTGAACTACGACTACTACAAGGTCAAGGATCAGGGTCTCAACCTCGATCCGAACCTGGTCTCGGTCAGCGCCGAATACCGCTTCAACAACTGATCCAATCTCGAGCCAACTCCCAACCGAACTCCCAACGGAGACAACAGGGCAAGGATGCTTTTCGGACACCGGCCGCGGCTGACGCTGCGGCCGGTCTTTTTTGCTCAGCGCAACCAAGTCGCGGCGGCAGCGATCGCTTGCGGATTGCGCAGGATGCCATCGTGCGTCTCGCCGGCGACGACGAGCACGTCGCCGTTGCGATGCAGCCGCGCTACCTCGGGGTAGCGTGCAGCATCGAATGCCTCGTCTTTGCCGCCGGCAATGATCAATAGCGGCTTGTCGTCAGACGTCAACGCCGTGCGGTAGTCGTCAGGCGCACAGCTGAGCATGGCGCGAAAGCTATAGTGCAGCAAGCCGCTGTCATTGGCGACGTTGAAGTAAAGCGTGCCGAGTCCGTTGAACGACGTGATGCCGAGCGCATTCAACATCAGCAAGCCGATCGTGCGGCGCAGGTGCAGCTTGATTGGCGCTTCGACGCCCGCGGTCTCGGCGGAAGCGTGGCGCGTGGTCGGCGACTCCTCGCCCAGATGCGGCGCGAGCAGCAGATAGCGATCCACCGGCGGCAAGGTTTTCTTCGCGGCGTAGCGCATCGCGACGCCGCCACCCATCGAATGTCCCGCGAGAACGACCGGCCGCGTCGGCTGCTCGCGGCGCAGCGCCGCCACGACGTCGGCAACGTCGTCCTCGTACTGGCCGATGTAGTCGATGTCGCCGAACGTGCCGGCGGAAGCGCCATGGCCGCGCAGATCGAGACTGGCCACCGCCGCGCCAGTGGCTTCGTGCAGTTGCGTGCCGAGTGGCAGCAATTCCTCGCCGTTGCTCATGATTCCGTGCAGCAGCAGCACGACGGGCCGATTGTCACCAGCGGCGTCGATCCACGCGGCGTGCAGCACCTTGCCGTCGCGTGTGCTGAAGCAGCGCACTTGTGCCTTCGACACACACGGCGGCGCAGGCAGCGCGTGGACGGCGAAAGGCTTGTCGGTGAATGCTGGTGCCGAGGTCGCGATCAACACTCCGGCCGCGGACAACCACAATGTCGCGACGGCAGCAATGCCGATCAGAAAGCGCTTGAATAGTTTGTGCATGGAATTTCCCGCGTACGAGTGAGGGCTGTGCAGCGCAGGCGCAATTGCCTGCAAGCACGTTCAAACCCATGATTCGCGGCAGGGCGCGAAATCTCACACGTCCGATGTATCCTTCGGAATGCCGCGTGCCAGACGCACTCGCAGGCGCCGGCGAATATCCGCATCGCTGTTGTCGGGCGCCAGCACCAGCGTGATGCGCTTGCCGTCGGTGCGGCGCAGATTGAGCGTGATCCAGTCGGCACGCACGGTCGCCCGTGCGAGATCGGCAACATGTTCCTCGCCGTTGCGATCCACCACGCGCCAATGACCGGCGGAGTGCCATGCTGCACGGCAAACAGGATTGCCGAGCAAACGTCGCAGGCTGAAGCCGGCATACGCGATCGCGAGTACGCCGAGGCCGAGCTTCGCGACGGCGGGCAAACCGCTTAGCGCATCGCCCGAAAGCGCCAGCGCCAGCGTCGCCACGATTGCCGCAGTCAGCCACCGCGACGGGCGATGCTCAAACGCGATCGCGGCCGCGGATTTCATCGATGATCCGGCGCCAGCGTTCCTGCTCCGGCACACTGCGCGCGGTCAGCCAGTCCCATAGCTGCGGATCCTGCTGCTCGAGCAATGTGCAAAATGCCTCTTTTTGCGCATCTTCCACATGCGCATAACGCGCATCCAGATACCAGCCGAGCAGCTGGTCCAACTCGCGCATGCCGCGCCGGCAGCGCCAGCGCAGGCGATTGGCGTCCGAACCGGTCATTGCGTCGAGGCAACCGCTGCGCGTGCCTGACCTTCGCAGCGACGCTGATAAAACGCCAGGATCGTGCGCGCCGAATCGTCCACCAGCCAGCGCGCCAGGCGCGCCGCATACCAATTGAAGCCCGTGCTCACGCGATAGGTCACATGGATCGACAGGCGCGTGCCGTCGCCTTCAGGGTCGAGCTTATAAGACGTATCGATCAGATCGAAATAACGCCCACCGACCGCGACGTGCTCGTCAAGCGCGCCGGACGGAATCGAATCGGCGGCGAACTCATAGCGCCAGCGGATGTAATGATTCTCGTCCCAGTCGAGAATGGGTTCATCGAAATGCACACCCTGCTCCCAGCGCAGCTTGCGCACGCGGCCGGCAGCCGTGTCGACCGTGACGGCTTCGATCGGATGCGGTACACCGATGCGATACGCCCAGCCATTCTCCATCTCCGCCGGCACGATGCGTTCGGCGCGATTGATCAGCTGCCAGATCGCCTGCGGCGGAGCCGAGATATGCACGGAGGCGTCGCTGGTTTCGCGTACATCGCGCAGCGGCAGATCGCGTTCGTACAAACCGGCCAGCACCGGCAACACGAGAAAAGTACTCATGACCGATTTCGGCGGCACGGCGAACTTCATGACCAGCCACATCACGAATCCGCCGAATGACGCCGTGGCCAGAAAAATCGGCAGCGCCATGATGATGCAGATGCTGCCTTCGATCAGCAGCAGCGCGGTGCCGGCAATGAACAGCAAGGTCGGAATCCACGGCAGCAGCAGCGCCTTTCCCCAGGTGCGTTGCGCCGGCGCCAGGCGATATACCGTCAAGATACCGATCACCAGCGGCACGAGGAACAGGAACGAAGCGAGCATCGCACCGCTGGCATTGCCCACGGCGGGCGCGTTGAAGAACTTCAGCGCGAACGCGCCGCGCATCAGCAGTCCGTAGGCCGCCCCGGCGGCGAACAGATAGATCAGCTGCGGCCAGGGTTGCGGATTCACAGGCGTCGGCGCGGTCACGACGATCGGTGCGGGTTCAGGCGGCGTCGACGGCTCCAACGTTGTTCTCCGATGCGGACATGCGCCCGCCTGCCGTCAGCGTAGCAGACCGTACGCCAGCACGGCCCACAGGGTCCACAACACCACGCCGCCGAAGAAGTAGGCGTAGAAGCGGTGAATGACCTTGTTGTAGCTGCAGTGGACGAAACTGTGCAACACGCGCAGCGCGACGAAAGCCCACGCCAGTGTCAGCGTGAGCCAGCCAACCTGCGCGGTCTGCGCGGCCACGACCAGCGCCAGATAGAACAGCACCGGCAACTCGAACAGGTTGCGGAAGTTGTCCGCGGCCTTGCTGTCGGTGAGTTTCGCCGCGGCTTGCGCGGAGGTCGCCACCGCCTGCGGATGGATGCGTTCGCGCTTCATCTGCGCGATGCGCGAGCGGTACATGCGTACCCATACCACCATGGTCAACGCGACCATCGCCACCGCCGGCCAATAGATCAGTTGCGTATTCATCAGCGCTGCTCCCCATCAGTGTGTCGATGCCCCGATGAAGCAGCGTGCCAGCCGCGGGCGACCCACGCCAGTTGCAAATCGGACACGCGCTGGCGGATCAGGTGCTGGCGGCGCGTCAGGTGCCTTTGCGCTCGACCATCAGCTTCTTGATTTCGCCGATGGCCTTGGCCGGATTGAGATTCTTCGGGCAGGTCTTGGCGCAGTTCATGATGGTGTGGCAGCGGTACAGCTTGAACGGATCCTCGAGATCGTCGAGGCGCGCACCGGTGTCCTCATCGCGCGAATCGGCGATCCAGCGATAGGCCTGCAGCAGGATCGCGGGACCGAGGTACTTGTCGCTGTTCCACCAGTAGCTCGGACACGAGGTCGAACAGCACGCGCAAAGTATGCATTCGTACAAGCCATCGAGCTTGGCGCGGTCTTCCTTCGATTGCAGGCGCTCGGCATCCGGCGGCGGCGCGCTCTGCGTGCGGATCCACGGCTTGATCGAGGCGTATTGCGCGTAGAAGTGCGTCATGTCCGGCACCAGGTCCTTGACCACGGACATGTGCGGCAGCGGATAGATCTTCACGTCCCCGCGGCATTCCTCGATCGACTTGGTGCAGGCCAGCGTGTTGGTGCCGTCGATGTTCATTGCGCACGAACCGCAGATGCCTTCGCGGCAGGAGCGGCGGAAGGTCAGCGTCGAATCGATTTCGTTCTTGATCTTGATCAGCGCATCCAGAACCATCGGCCCGCACGCTGCCATGTCGACTTCGTATTCGTCGATGCGCGGATTCTGCGCGTCGTCCGGATTCCAGCGGTAGATGCGGAACGTGCGCACCTTCTTCGCATCGGCCTTGGCCGGGTACTTCTTGCCTTTTTGTACCTTGGAATTTTTCGGCAGTGTGAATTCGGCCATGGCTCAAATCCGGGAATGGGGAATAGGGAATCGGGAGTCGGTGAAAAAGAGAAGCGAGACGTCGGCGCGGCGCATGCTGTTCCGATTCCCTACTCCCAATTCCCGATTCCCGATCATCAATACGTCCGTGCCTTCGGCGGCACCGGCTCCACATCCTTGCTCATCGTCTGCATGTGCACCGGGCGGAAATCGAAACTCGCCTTGCCCTTGGCGTCGACGCTGACCAGCGTGTGCTTCATCCAGTTGACGTCGTCGCGATCCTTGAAGTCCTCGCGCGCGTGCGCGCCACGGCTTTCCTGGCGCTGCTCGGCGGAGTAGATGGTCGCCACCGCCTGGCCGAGCAGGTTCTGCAGTTCCAGCGTCTCGATCAGGTCGGAATTCCAGACCAGCGATTTGTCGTTGACTTTCACGTTCGCAAACGCGTCGAAACACTCGGTCAGCTTCTTGCAGCCTTCCTTCAGCGTTTCGCCCGTGCGGAACACGGCCGCGTCCTTCTGCATCGCGCGCTGCATGGTCAGGCGCAGATCGGCGGTTGGTGTGTCGCCGTTGGAATTGCGGATGCGATCGAAGTTCGCCAGCGCCGGATCCCAAGTCGAGGCCGGCAGTTCCTTGTGCGGCGCATCCGACTTGATCGTTTCGCCGCAACGATCGGCGACCGAGCGGCCGAAGATCACCAGGTCGAGCAGCGAGTTCGAACCCAGACGATTGGCGCCGTGCACGGATACGCAGGCGGCTTCGCCGATCGCGTACAGTCCCGGTACGACCGCATCCGGATTGCCGCCGACCTTGCGCAGCACTTCGCCGTGATAGTTGGTCGGCACGCCGCCCATGTTGTAGTGCACGGTCGGGATGACGGGGATCGGTTCCTTGGTCACGTCGACGCCAGCGAAGATGCGCGCGGTTTCGGAAATGCCCGGCAGCTTTTCATGCAGCACTTCGGGACCGAGGTGCTGCAGGTTCAGATTGATGTGATCCTTGTGCTCGCCGACGCCGCGGCCTTCGCGGATCTCGATGGTCATCGAGCGGCTGACCACGTCGCGCGACGCCAGATCCTTCGCGTTCGGCGCGTAGCGCTCCATGAAGCGCTCGCCCTTGGAGTTGGTCAGGTAACCGCCCTCGCCGCGCGAACCTTCGGTGATCAGGCAACCCGAACCGTAGATGCCGGTCGGATGGAACTGCACGAATTCCATGTCCTGCAGCGGCAGGCCGGCGCGCAGCACCATGCCGCCGCCGTCGCCGGTGCAGGTGTGCGCGGAGGTCGCCGAGAAATACGCGCGGCCGTAGCCGCCGGTGGCGAGGATCACGCCGTGCGCGCGATACAGGTGCAGCGTGCCTTCGGCCATGTCCAGCGCCAATACGCCGCGGCAGGCTCCCTCGCTGTCGAACACCAGATCCAGCGCGAAGTATTCGATGAAGAACCGTGCGTCGTGCTTGAGCGACTGCTGGTACAGCGTGTGCAGCATGGCGTGACCGGTGCGGTCGGCGGCGGCGCACGTGCGCTGCGCGGTGCCCTTGCCGTAGTGCGTGGTCATGCCGCCGAACGGACGCTGGTAGATCTTGCCTTCGTCGGTGCGGCTGAACGGCACGCCGTAGTGCTCAAGCTCGATCACCGCGGCTGCCGCGTTCTTGCACATGTACTCGATCGCATCCTGGTCGCCGAGCCAGTCGGAACCCTTGATGGTGTCGTAGAAATGAAAGCGCCAGTCGTCCTCGCCCATGTTGCCCAGCGCGGCGGAAATGCCGCCCTGCGCCGCGACCGTGTGCGAGCGCGTCGGAAACACCTTGGTCAGGCAGGCAGTCTTCAGGCCTCTTTGTGCCAGGCCGAACGTGGCGCGCAGTCCGGCGCCGCCGGCGCCGACCACGACCACGTCATATTTGTGCTGTTCGATCTTGTACGCAGTCATGTGAAACCTTATCCGAGAGCGATGCGCACGATCGCCAGCACGCTTGCCAGCGCACCCAGCACGCACAGGAGTTTGACCAGAATCTGCGAGCTGACCTCGAGCCAGCGCGTGTGCACGTAGTCTTCGATCACCACCTGCACGCCGAGCTGCGCGTGCCAGAACAGCGCGACCACGAACGCGATCGACAACACCGCGTTGAGCGGTTCGTGCACCAGCGCGCGCGCATGCGCGTAGTCGGCATGCATCAGCTTCAAGGCGAACCAGATCAGCCAAAGCACCAGCGGAATCAAGGCAACCGCGGTCACGCGCTGCACGATGAAATGATGCGTGCCCGATTTGGCGGAGCCGAGGCCGCGCACGCGCTTGAGCGGAGTCTGCAGGTCGTTGGCGCGGCTCATGCGAAACCTCCGCGCTGATACACGCAGATCCAGATCAGAGCGGTCATGAGCAGGCTGATCGCAACCACGCTCCAGCCGGTGAAATAGGCGCGCGGAATCTCGAAGCCCCAGCCGGTATCCCAGCCAAGATGGCGGATGCCGTTGCATAGATGAAAGCACAGCGACCAGCTCCAGCCGAACAGCAGGAGCAGGCCGAACGGCGAAGCGCAGAAACCCTGCAACTGCGCGTAGCGCTCGGGACCGGCGGCGAGCGCGAACAGCAGCGCGACGACCAGCAGCGATCCGACCGCCAAGGCAATGCCGGTGGCGCGGTGCAGAATCGACAGCGTCATGGTCAGCTGCCAGCGATAGATGCCGAGGTGCGGGGAAAGTGGGCGTGCGTTGGTCGGCATGATCTTAATCCCGTGTTCTGTGTTGCATCCCTAGGGCGCAGCAGCGGCGCCCGTCATCGAGGGTTACGCCTCTCGATCCGCCTTCAAAAATCTATACACCTTCCATTCTTTTCCCAATCGCCGTAGCGGGTGGGCTCGGGACCCTCGCGACCGCCGACTTCGCCCTGCTCCTTGCGGATGGCGGGCTCCCCTGTTGCCGGCGCGGCAGGCGGTGTTTCCGGCGCTTGCGGTTTTTTCGAGTCGGACATGCGGGTCTCGAGGAACGTGCGTGAGGGTAATACGCAGGATCGAATCTGACAACCGGAATCCGGCGCAGCATGAGCCGCCGGCGAATCCATTGTGACGATAGCGCAGCGAACCGCTTGATCGCCCGACGAGTCGAACCTACATTGCAGGTCATTATATCGCCTCGCACGGATCAGCAATGCCGATCGCTCTGGCCACATCGCAACTGCTGGAGCTTTCCGGCAACGACGCGGCGCGTTTTGCCAACTCGCAATTCGCCAACGAAGTGCTGGCGTTGCAGCCGGGCCGCTGGCAATGGAACGCCTGGCTGTCGCCGCAGGGTCGCGTGCGCTACTTTTTCGCCCTGCTGCGCGAAACGCCGGACCGCATCCTGCTGTGGCTGCGCGGCGGCGACGCGGAAGCGCTGCGCGCGGAACTGGTGAAGTTCGTGTTCCGTTCGCAGGTTGGCCTGCGCGTGCGCGCCGACCTGCAGGTGTTGGGCTGCGACGAGGCGGAAGTGTTCGCGGCAGTAGGCGCCTGTCCGGATCGCGATGTCCTGGCGGTTCGCGAGCATGCCGTCGCGCTGCGTTTACCGTTTGGCGCGCGCTGGCTGCTGCTCGCCCCAACGGCGGCACCGCCGGACAACGATGAAGGCGCCGCGACGCAGTGGCAACTGGACGATATTCATGCCGGCCTGCCGCTGCTCGGCGCCGCGCTGCAGGACCAGCTGCTGCCGCAATGGCTCGGCCTCGACCGCCTGCCTGCGTTCAGCACCAGCAAGGGCTGCTATCCCGGCCAGGAAGTGATTGCCAGGCTGCACTTCAAGGGCGGCAACAAGCGCTGGCTGCACCACATCAGCTTTGCCTTCGAAGGACTGCCCGCCGCTGGCACGCGCATCGGCGAAACGGGCATCCTGGTCAACGCGGTGCAGGTGCGTCCGCATCGCGCCGAGGCACTGGCCGTGCTCGGTGAGGCGGCTGCCGCATCACCTTTCGGGAACCCGGGCGACGCAGCGCTGTCCGATATTCAAGTCATTTCTCGCTTTAGCTGATTCAGCCCTTGATCCAATGCGGTTTTTCCGCACTGCGTCTGGCCTTTGCAGGGGTTTCATGCTATAGCGGCAGCGCAACAGGGGGAACGACAATGACCGATAAACCGCATACGCAACACAGGTGGCGTCTGCTGCCGATCCTGCTCGCCGCGCTGTGCGCCGCCGGCGCAAAGGGTGCGTTTGCCGCAGATTATACTTTTACCATCGAGCCGGATTATCCGCCCGAACGGGTCCAGGGCAGCTACAAACCGCTGATGGATTATCTGGGCAAGGCCACCGGCCAGCATTTCACGCTGGTGCCGGCGCGCAACTACCACTTTTATTTCCGCGACATGCAGGCCGGCGCAAAGGCCGATTTCGCGTTCGACGAGGCGCATTTCGCCGACTACCGCATCCAGCACGCCAAGTACGAGCCGCTGGCGCGCGCCGCCGAACCGACCAGCTACAGCCTGGTGACCAATCTCGAGGTCGGCAAGAACGGCGTCAACGCGCTGGTCGGGCACGGTATCGCGACGATGTCGGCGCCGAGTCTGGGTTACATGCTGCTGGTCGAGTTCTACACCAACCCGGTGTCGCAGCCGGACATCCGCTCGTCCTCGCCGTCGTGGAAGGACGCGGTCGATGCCATTTTCGCCGGCGACGCCGATGGCGCGATCATCCCGACCTCGCTCAAGGACCAATACCCGAACGTCACCGTGATCAAGACCTCGCGCCAGTTCGCCGGGCAGTGCGTGACCGCCGCGCCGACGGTACCGGCGGACGTGAAGGAAAAGGTCCGCGCCGCGCTGCTCAAGCTCGACTCCGACGCCGATGCCTCGAAGCTGCTGCTGGACCTGGGCATCAGCAAATTCGTGGTCGCCGCGCCGAAGGAATACGAAGGCGCCGAGCTGGTGCTGAAGAACTATTTCGGCTACAAGTAAGCCTTGCCGCAATGTAGCCGTTGCCGCAAATGCGGCTTTGTACACAGCGCGACATTTGCCGCATATTCCAAGTTTGCACAATATGCATATTGTGCAAACTGAACGAATCCTGTACGTGCACGAAATCTTAACGCGCCGATTGCGCGCAACCAACGACCGCGGCTATAATTTAGGGTGACTACACTAGCGAACCGGCCATAATCCGGTTTCGAGAGTCAGGAATCCGCCGCAGGCTTGAAAACACGGCCGGTCGGATTCAGATACAGGACAACGAGGCGCCGGTTCCACTCCGGTGCCCACGCTGCGGCCCACGGGACGTGCGCCACGGCGGGGATCGAAACGATCCCGATCTCACACCGGCAGGCTGGGACCTGCCGGAACAATTCCTTACGGCGCACTGTGCGCCGTTTGTTGTATCCGCGGGCTGGCGCGCCATTCGCTGCGACGCCTGCGGACCAAGAACGGATTTTGTTGTCGAGAGGACCAGTATGAAACTGGCATGGTTGATGTGGTTTGCCTCGCTGTTTCAGCAGCCGGTGGACGATCGCGCCTGCATGGCCGCGACAATCTATCTTGAAGCGCGTGGCGAGAGCGTCATGGGCCAGCTGGCCGTGGCCGAGGTGGCGTTGCGCCGCCGCGACAGCGGTCAGTGGGGCAAGTCGCTGTGTTCCGTCCTGCAGGCGCGTGGACAATTTGCTTTGTCCACAACGAGCAAAAATTACATTTTTACAGATGTGGAATCCTGGCAGTCGGCCTGGCTCGTCGCCGATGTGGCAATGCAGATGTGGTCGCTGCCGCCGCCGTTCCATCACGACGTGGTGCCGCGCGCCGATCATTTCTTCGCGGTCAGCTCCACGACGCCGAGCTGGGCAAAAGGCAGCCCGCTGGCGGTGATCGGCGAGCATAGTTTCTACCGCGCCGATTGACCGAGCGGGAAACGCAGCGTTCCGCGCCGCAAATTCCCGGCTACAATCGCGCCTTCCTCCAGGGAGGCGCAAATGTATACCTTGTACTACAGCCCCGGCGCGGCCAGCATGTGCGTGCATCTGGCCTTGCTGGAAACCGGCGCGGCGCACGAACTGAAGCTGGTCGACCTGGCCGGCGGCCAGCAGCGCAGTCCCGAATACCTCAAGCTCAATCCGAACGGCGTCGTGCCGACGCTGCTGGTCGACGGCGCGCCGTTCTACGAGGCCGCCGCGGGGCTGATGACGATTGCCGACCGGCACCCACAGGCCGGATTGGCGCCAGCGCCGGATGCTGCGCAACGGGCGGCCTGGAATCAGTGGATCCTGCATCTGGCGAACACCGTGCAGCCGGCTTTCCGGCTATGGTTCTATCCGCACGACATCGCGCCGGACGAAGTCACCCAGGCGACCATCAAGAACGCCGTGCGGCGCAAGATCGAGGCGGCCTGGGAACGCATTGCCACGCACCTTGGCGCGCACGGGCCGTATCTGTTGGGCGACGCCCCCAGCGCTGCCGACCTGATGTTGATCATGTTGCTGCGCTGGTCGCGCAACATGCCCAAACCCGCCACCGAATGGCCGGTGCTGGCCGCCTATGCGAGTCGCATGCGGGATCGGCCCAGCTGGAAAAAATTGTACGCGGTCGAAGGCTTGACCGAGTGGGCGTAGTTATTCGGACCGGTCGACGTTCGACAACGTGAACGAGCGAAAACCCGAGGCGATGGCCGCCGAGACGCGTTGCGCGAGACTCTGTGGGTTCGAGGCCGGTGGTGCTTCGACTTCAGGGGGTGGCGGCGGCGGCACGGTCGCGTAGGAGACGCGACGCTCGGAAGCATCGCGCGCACAACGCAGCGCTTCCAGCGCAAGCCTGCTCCAGCGCAGCGCATGCGTCCCGGGCACCAGCACCCAGCCCGGCGTACTGCTCTCAGGCCGCAGCGGATCCCAACCATGCGCACCCTGTAGTGCCAACGTCTGCACCAGGCTGCGGCCGTGCAAGCGGAACGCCATCGCATCCGGCTGATACGCCACGAAGGCGTTACCGTTCAACATCACGCAGGGCTTGCCGTACAACAGCCCTGCCTGCGCCTCGTGCGTCTGCTGCAGATACACGCTGATCATGTCGAACTGCGAGCGAGCATTGGCCATGGCAACCCTCCCGGCGGGGCCATGCTAACGCAAATCCGCCGAGCCGGCTGAATTGTCGGCACGAAGGCCGTGATGTGTGCCGGCAGGACGCACAAAGCAAAACGGCGCTGCCGCAAGGCAACGCCGTTTTTCGGTAACACCGCGACGCGGTCTAGCGATTGCCTTCGCGCAGCGTTTCCAGATGGTCGCCGCGCACGAACACGCGGTCGCCCGGATGGAAGCCCGGGTTGTCGTACTGCGTGACGGTGGCCCAGCGGCCGTCGTCCAGTTCGACGCGATACCGCCATGCGCTGCCCGAGGCGGCGCGCGCATTGTCACGCTCGACGGAATCGCCGACCGCCGCGCCGCCCACCACGCCGACCGCAGTCGCCGCCGCGCGGCCGCTGCCGTGTCCGAACTGGTTGCCGATCACACCGCCGATGATGGCGCCGAGCACCGCGCCGCCACCCGAGCTGCGCTGGCGGATTTCGACCTGGTCGATGTCGCGCACGGTGCCGCAACGGTGGCAATAGCGGCCCGAATAACCCTGTTCCGAGTAGCCCTGATCGGACGACTCGTGATAGACGACGCGCTCGCGCGGCGGCGGCGCGACGCAGCCGCCCAGGGAGAAGGTCGCCGCAAGCAACACGGCAATCGTTCCTTTGTTCAGTAACATGGCATGTTCCTCATTGGTTTACGCCGCGAAAGTTTCACGCATCCTGTGTGAACGCTGTTGAAACCGGTGCGTTGACGCCGTCCGGCATTTCGACGGCGTTTCGGCATGAGTTAGCATCGCGTCATGTTTCGCCATCGGTTGGAGTTTGCATGAATCCCACGGAAGCTCCGCGCCGGCTCAGCCAGCGCATCCGCGAGCTCGACACGCAAGGCGCCGCCGACCGGCTCGAGTCGATGTCAGACGCCGCGATCGGCCAGACGCTCGCCGAACTCGGCCCCGGCCATGCCATCGAAATTCTCGAGAAATTTCCCGCCGAACGGCGCGCGCGCATTGCGGCGGCCACCGAATCCGGCGAAGGCGAACAGTGGCTGAAGGACTGGCACTATCCGGAAGGCAGCGTTGGCCGCCTGATGGAAACATCGCCGGCGCAGTTCCGTCCGGAAACGCCGGTACGCGACGTGATCGAGGCGATGCGCGAAGTGATCAAGCGTCAGCTGATCACCTACGTATTCGCAACCGAAACCGATGGCCGCCTGGTCGGCGTCGTCACGTTCCGCGAGCTTTTGTACGGGCGGCCCGAGCAGGCCCTGTCGGAAGTGATGGTGCGCGACCCGTTTTTCCTGCGGCCGGAGACCAGTCTGGTCGACGCCATGCGCGAGGTGGTGACGCGGCACTACCCGGTGTATCCGGTATGCGACGCGAACGGCCGGCTGATCGGCAAGGTGCGCGGCCAGGTGCTGTTCGAGCAGCAGGCGTTCGAGATCAGCGCGCAGGCCGGCTCGATGGTCGGCGTCGAAAAAGAGGAACGCACATCCACGCCGTGGACGCGTGCGCTGCGCTTCCGCCACCCGTGGCTGCAACTGAACCTGCTGACCGCGTTCATCGCCGCGGCGGTGGTCGGCTTCTTCCAGAACACCGTCAATCACATCGTGCTGCTGGCGGTGTTCCTGCCGGTGTTGTCCGGCCAATGCAGCAACACCGGTTGCCAGGCCCTGGCTGTTACCCTGCGCGGCATGACCTTGAACGAGCTGCGCGCCGGCGTCGGCAAGAAGCTCATCATGAAGGAAGCCTGGCTGGGTCTTCTCAACGGCATCCTGGTCGGCATCGTGGCCAGCGGCGCAATGTATACGATTGCGCGTTTTGAGCATAATCCACAAGCGCTGCCATTGGCGGTAATAACGCTGATCGCGCTGTCGCTGAGCAGCGTCTGCAGCGGCGTGGCCGGCGCGGCGGTGCCGCTCGGCCTGAAGCGGCTCGGTGCCGATCCGGCGATGGCCTCGAGCATCTTCCTGACCACCGCCACCGATGTGGTCAGCATGGGATTGTTCCTCGGCATGGCGACCTGGCTGGTGCCGTGACCTCGCCTGCCCGCTCTGGCTCAAGATGACACTCGACCTGATCGACAGCCACTCGCATATCGACGTCGCCGAGTTCGACGCCGATCGCGACGCCGCGCTGCGCCGCGCACGCGCTGCCGGCGTGACGCGCCAGATCGTGCCGGCGGTCACGTTCGACACGTTCGCGAAACTGCGCGGGCTGTGCGCTGCCGAGGCCGGGCTCTACCCTGCCTATGGCCTGCATCCGACTTTCCTGGCCGAACATCGTGACGAACACCTGGATCTGCTGGCCGGCTGGATCGAACGCGAGCGGCCGGTCGCCGTCGGCGAATGCGGCCTCGATTATTTCGTCGAAGGTCTCGACCTCGAATTTCAGCGCGGCATCTTCACGCGCCAGCTCGAACTGGCGCGCGACTTCGATCTGCCGCTGGTCGTGCACGGCCGGCGCGCCTTCGACGACGTGATCGCCGCGATCCGCCGCATCGGCGGCCTGCGCGGCGTGGTGCACAGCTTCGCCGGCAGCGCCGAGCAGGCGCAGCAGTTGTGGAAACTGGGATTCTGCATCGGCATCGGCGGACCAATCACGTATGACCGCGCCAAGCGTCTGCGCGGGATCGTTGCTCTGATGCCACTCGAGTTCCTGCTGCTGGAAACCGACTCCCCCGATCAGCCGCTGCACGGCCATCAGGGCGCGCGCAACGAACCGGCGCTGCTGATGGAGATATGCGCGACCGTCGCGGCGTTGCGCAACATCGAGCCTGCCGCCGTTGCCGCGGCGACCACGCAAAACTGTGAACGCTTGTTCCGCCTGCCGGTCGAAACGGCCGTGCGCCTCGCCTAGTCCTTCGCGTCAAGCAAACGCTCGATGACGCGCGCCGCGGCGACCATCCCGAACGTGGCCGTGACATGCATCGCGGCACCGAGTCCACCGGCGCAGTCGAGCTTCAAGCCGCCTTCGACATCAACCGTGCGGGTCTTGCAGACGGTTCCGTCCGGTTGCGGATAGTTGACGTTCTCGCGCGAGAACACCGCCTGCACGCCGAAGTAGCGTTTCGGATTTCTCGTCCAAGCGTAGTCGTCGCGCAGTTTCTTGCGCACCAGGCCGAGCAGGATGTCGTGCTCGGTCTTGGACAGGTCGCGCGCGGTGATCAGTGTCGGATCGGCGCGGCCACCGGCGGAACCCGACACGACGATCGGAATCTTGCGGCGCCGGCAGAACGCGATCATTGCCACCTTGATGCGCAGCGCATCGCAGGCATCAATCACCGCGTCGTAGCCGCGCTGCATGAGTTCTTCGAGATTCGTGGTGGTCACGAACTCGGCCAGCGCATGCACCGTGAGTGCCGGATTGATCGCGCGCAGGCGGCGCGCCACCACGTCGACTTTCGGCCGTCCGAACTCGCCTTCCAGCGCGTGCAGTTGCCGATTGGTATTGGAGACGCACACTTCGTCGGCATCGATCAGCGTCAACGCGCCGACACCGGCGCGCGCCAGCGCCTCGGCCGCCCACGAGCCGACGCCGCCCAGGCCGACCACGCAGGCGTGCTTGCGCGCCAGGCGTGCGGCGCTGCCGGCGCCGTACAACCGGTCGGTGCCGGCAAAACGCGGATCGGACATTTGCTCAGGGGGCATAGGCGGAATGGGGCATGTATTTTAGCAGTCGACCGGCATAAACTCGCGGCGTAGCGGGGGCCGAAGGATGCTCTGGACGAGTAGGCATAGGCGGCATGATGTCCAGAAGGTTCGCAGGTCGTGTTGCGTGGCGCAGCCCAGGCTGGTTGCCTGGGCAAGACGCGCGGCGCGGGCTGCGGGCCCTCTGGACATCACCCCGGCATTTCATATCAAAGCGTGGGGCCGCTCTGTCTGTGCGCATCTCATCGTTGCGCCGGCTCGACAGACGGCCAGTCTGCCTTCGCCGACGCGCCTTGATCTGCACACAGACAGAGCGATGACGCCTATGTCTACTCGTCCAGAGCATCCTTAAATGCCAGCACCGTTCGACTCGCGGCGTTCCACGCCGGATCAACCCACTGTGCTCGACGTCGAAGCGGCAGGCGTCGACGCAAGTCAGCCTTTACCGTCCGGACTGCGTGTGGGTCCGTACCGCATCGAGCGGCTGCTCGGCGAAGGCGGCATGGGCGCGGTTTATCTGGCCGAGCAGCTCGAACCGATCCAGCGCACGGTGGCGCTGAAGCTGATCCGCGGCCAGGTGCGCGGCGGCATGGCCGAAGCGTACTTCATGGTCGAGCGCCAGGCGCTGGCGCGCATGGACCATCCGGCCATCGCCAAGGTCTACGACGCCGGCACGACGCCGCAGGGCCATCCCTACTTCGCCATGGAGTGGGTCGACGGCGCCACGCTGAGCGAATACTGCGAACAGCACGGCCTGCGCCAGAAAGACATCCTGCGGCTGTTCATGCGCATCTGCCTCGGCGTGCAGCACGCGCACCAGAAGGGCGTGATCCACCGCGATTTGAAACCCAGCAACGTGCTCGTCGCCGACGTCGATGGCCAGCCGATGCCGAAGATCATCGACTTCGGCATCGCCATCGGCGCCACGCAGAACTCCGGCGACGGCTTGACGCTGATGGAACGCGCCGGCACGCGCGGTTACATGAGCCCGGAGCAGATGCAGGGGCGCACGCGCGAAATCGACATCCGCAGCGACGTGTACGCGCTCGGCGTGATGCTGCTGGAACTGCTGGCGCCGCATGTGGTGATCGATCGCGCCGCCGCACAGGGGCTCGACAACCGCGACCTGCATGCCGCCCTGCTTGCCTCGCTCGGCCGACACGTGGAGGCGAACGCGGAAGTCTCGCGCGGCCTGACCGCGATTCCGCAGCAGCTGCGCTGGGTGCTGGCGCGCGCCATGGATCCGGAGCGCGCGGAGCGCTACGAATCGGCGCAGGCGCTGTCCGACGACCTCGATCGTTACCTGCGCTTCTATCCGCTGAACGCGGTGCCGCGCACAAACGCCTACCGCATGCGCGCGTTTGCGCGGCGCAATCGTGCGCCGATCTTCGCCGTGGCGATGATCGCCATTGCGCTGGTCGCGGGTACGACGGCGGCGGTGATCGGCTTGGTTCGCGCGCGCGATGCCGCCGCGCGCGCTGAGATAGCGGCAGAAAAAGCGCGGCAGACGTCGCAGTTTCTTACCGACGTGTTGTCCGGTATCGATCCAGAGCAAGCACGCGAGATGGACAAGACACTGCTACATCTGCTGCTTGATCGTGCCGCCAGTCGCGCAGGACAGGAGTTGAAGGATCAACCGGAAGTGCTCGCCGAGATCGAGCAGACCATTGGGTCCAGCTACAGCAGCCTAAGCGAGTACAAAACCTCGATTGAGCATACCCGGCATGCCTATGAGCTCGCCAAGTCCGCGTTGGGTCCGGATGCACCGTTGACGCTCGCCATCCAACGCCAGGTCGTCAAGCAAATGGTCAACATCGGCGACCTTAAGCCAGCACACGAACTAGCTGAACAGAACGTCGCGGCGTGGACACGGATACGCGGCGGGCAGGACGTCGATACTTTGCGTAGTGTCGTGGAACTGGCCACAACGGACAGTGAAATGGGCAATTTCTCCAGCGCAGAACAACGCTTCGCGACGGTGATCCCGGCAATCGAACATGCCACCGGGAAAGACAACAAGCTCTACACGGATGCCACTTACGGGCGAGCATGGCAGCTGACCATGCTGGCACGCTACGACGAGGCGGAAGCACTGTTCCGCGACACCATCGCACGCGAGGCGAAAGTGTATGGCGTCGACAGTCCACGCACCGTCGGTACCCGCAACGCATTCGCGATCATGTACCTGGAATCGAAGCGTTTCGATGAAGGCGCAAAGATCCTCAAGGAACTGCTGCCAATCTGCGAAAAAAACTACGGGCCTGATCACAGCATCACCACCAACATCGTAAGCAATCTTGGAGGTGCGTTACGCCAGCAGGGTACGCCGGAAAAAATTGCGGAATCCGGGCCGTATTACAAGCGCGCACTCGACAGCGTGCGCAAGAAATACGGCGACAAGCACCCGAACGTGGCGCGCGCCACGCACAACTACGCCAACTACCTGCTCGATGTTGGCGATACCGCTCAGGCGATCGAGCTGCAGCAAAAAGCGGCGACGATGGCCAACGAGATTTTCGGCGCGGGCCACGAGGTCACCGGCGAAATCCAGTTCGGCCTGGGCAAGGCGTTGCTCAAGGGTGCTCGCTTCGCCGAAGCCGAGCACGCCTTGCTTGCGGCCGAAGCGTTGAAGGAAAAACTCTACGGCGCCAAGCATTGGCGCATGGCCGAATATCAGGCCAAGCTGGTCGAACTGTACAAAGCCTGGGCGAAGCCGCAACAGGCGGCGGAATGGACGGCGAAACAGGCGGCGCTTGATCCGCAGCCAGCTGAAAAGGCTTCCTGACAGCAGGTAATGATTGCAGCGAGAGAGCGGCTGCCCGGCGGTGCGTCCAAGACGCACCCTAGGTGGTTATGCCGCGGCGTCGGGTTCGTCGGCGCAGACGCGATTGCGGCCTTCGGACTTGGCGCGATACAGCTGCTCGTCGGCACGGCGCAGCAAGTCGGCGCTGGTCGCCGGCTGCGCCTCGACATGCGCGGCGCCGATGCTGATCGTGATCGGCAAAGTCGCTTCCTTGGTTTCGATCGGCTGCGCCGCCACCGCAGCGCGCACGCGTTCGGCCAGCGCGACCGCCTGGTCCAGCGGCACGCCCTTGAGCGCCATCGCGAATTCCTCGCCGCCCAGTCGGCCAATCGGTGTGCCGGCGGGAGCGTTCTCGCGGATCAGCTGCGCGGCACGCGTCAGCACCTGATCGCCGCACAAGTGACCATGCGTGTCGTTGACGCGCTTGAAGTGATCCAGGTCCATGAGCAGCACGCTGATCGGCGCGTTCGGCTTGACCTTCTCGATGTACTCGTCGAGCAGGCCGCGGAAATGCCGGCGGTTGTAGAAGCCGGTAAGGCCGTCGTAGATCGCCAGGTCGATCAGCTCGTTGTGGTAGGTCGCCTCCATGCTGGCGCCGGTGAAGTACTTCATGGCATTGCTGCCGACACCGATCTGGTCGCCATCGCGCAGTTCGGCGCGCGTGATGGGTTTGCCGTTGAGGTAGGTGCGGTTGGTCGAGCCCAGATCCTCGATCACGTAGTGGTCGCTTTCGCGCCAGATGCGGCAGTGATGGCGCGACACGCTCGGATGCGGCAAGGACAAGCCGCATTCGCTGGCGCGGCCGACCACGACCAGCGCGCTGCCGAGTTCGAGCTGGAAGCCGAGCATCACGCCGCTGACCACGATCAGGCGCGGCTTGAAGGTGTCGTCCTCCCGCGGCGGCGGCTGCGCGACGGTGTGACGATCGGTTTTCGAGTTTGGGTCGTTGTTCGATTGCACGGACATTGAGCCCCCGGTCTTGGCTGATTGTAACGCAGCGCTTCGCCAGCGCCAGCGGTGCACGCATGTTTTCGCCTTTACAATCGGCGACCCATTCCACAACCCGAGAATTTCACATTCCCATGCGCAACCTTGTGCTGCTGTTGCTCGGCCTGGCCATTGGCGCCCTGGTCACGGCCAATGTCATCAATGCGTTGCGGCAACGCGATGCCTATCCACGCGGACTGATGAACGTCATGCAGCATCACTACGCGGCGCTGCGCGAGCAGGTGCGCCGCAAGCAGTGCGCCGAACCGGCCGCCAGGGAACTGGTTTTGCTGCGTGCCTCATCGGCGGAAATCGGCGAAGCAGTGTACGCAGGCGATACGCCGGACGCGCCGTTTCGGGAATACGAACAGCGCATGCAAGACGCGCTGGCCGCGACGCCGGCGAGCTGCGCGGACGCCGGCAGCCAGCTGGAGCGGATCAGCGCCGCCTGTGAAGCCTGCCATCGGCAATACCGCTGAGTTGAGCGGGCCGCTCGGGCTAAGTGGGTTGGCGTTGCGACGCGTCGCGTGCCTAGTTCGGTAACGGGATGAATTCGCTCTCGCCCGGAACCGTACCCATCCGCTGCGCTTTCCACAGCTGCTTGGCCTGTTCGATCGACTCGCGCGAATTGGCGACGAAGTTCCACCACACGTGCCGCTCGCCATCGAGCGGATCGCCCCCGAGAATCATCGCGCGGGCCGGCGATGCCGCCGAGATTTCCACCGTTTCGCCCGCGGGCAGCACGGCAATCTCCCCCGCCGCCAGCTCGGCGCCACCGACGCTCAGGTTCGCATCCGCTGCGTAAATCGCGCGCTCGACATGCTCCGCCGGCAGCGTCAGCGTGCTGCCGGCGGCGAATTCCGCCGCCACGTACAGCGTTCGCGCGAACACCGCTACCGGCGATTGCTCGCCAAACGCGTCGCCGGCGATAACCCGCAGACGCACGCCATCCATGTCGAGTTGCGGCAGGGTGGACGCCGCGTGGTGATGGAAACTCGGCGCGATCGTCTCGCTCGCTCGCGGCAGCGCCACCCAGGTCTGGATGCCGTGCAGCGCATGGCCCGCGGCGCGTTCGGCCGCGGGCGTGCGTTCCGAGTGCACGATACCGCTGCCGGCGGTCATCCAGTTCACGTCGCCGGGACGAATCGTCAGCACGTTGCCAATGCTGTCGCGATGCTCGATTGCGCCGTCGAACAGGTAGGTGACGGTGGCCAGGCCGATATGCGGATGCGGGCGCACGTCCATGCCGGCGCCGGGCGCGAACTGCACGGAACCCATGTGGTCGAAGAACACGAACGGACCAATGTGGCGGGCGCGCAGCTGCGGCACCACGCGGCGTACCTTGAATCCTTCGCCCAGGTCATGCAGGCGCGAAGTGAGGATCAGCGATTCGTTTGGCATGTCCTCAAGTGTAGCGCGCGAGTCGTTCCAATGGCGGGACACAATGTCCGCGCCCGGGTACTGTTGCATGAGCGCCGCGACCCGCATATTGCAGCATCTGAAATTTCCAAAGGTGGCCTGCCATGACGACTGCTCTGCCTGAAACGAATCGAACCGTGCAACGCGAGGTCGCGCGCGTGGTGCGCGGCCGCCCTACCAGCGACGGCGCCGGCGTAAAGCTCACGCGCGTGATCGGCCAGGGCGACCTGGACATGCTCGACCCGTTCCTGATGCTCGATGAATTCCGCTCGGATTCCTCCAGCGACTACATCGGCGGCTTCCCCGAACACCCGCATCGGGGTTTCGAAACCGTGACATACATGCTGGCCGGACGCATGCGCCACGGCGACAACCAGGGCAACAGTGGCCTGCTGACCGCCGGCAGCTTGCAGTGGATGACCGCCGGACGCGGCATCCTGCATTCTGAAATGCCGGAGCAGGAAGACGGCCTGATGTGGGGTTTCCAGTTGTGGGTGAACCTGCCGGCCAAGGACAAGATGACGGCGCCGCGCTATCAGGACATCGCCCCTGAGCAGGTGCCGGAGATTGTGCGGGGCGCGGCGCGGGTGCGGGTCATTGCCGGCGAATTCGGCGGCGTGCAGGGCCCGATCAGCGGCATCGCCACTGAACCGCTGTATCTGGACCTGCGCCTCGAGCAAGGAGCGCAGCTCAACGTGCCGATCAGCTTCGGGCACAACGCTTTCGTGTATGTGTACGAGGGTCAGGCGCGCGTTGGCGGCGAGCAAGCACCCGCCTTGGCGCGGGGCGACCTCGGGGTGCTGGGCATCGAAGGCGGGACGGTGCACGTGGCGGCGCCGGATGCGCCTGCACGCATGATTCTTGTCGCGGGCAAACCGCTGGACGAACCGGTCACGAAGTACGGGCCGTTCGTCATGAACACGCCTGCGCAGATCATGCAGGCCGTGGAGGACTTTCGCGCCGGCCGCTTCTAGGGCGGGCACGATAAAAGCGGGCACGAAAACGCACCGGCGGAAGCGGTCCGCCGGTGCATCAAGGTCTTACGGTACCAAGCTTAGGCGGGAGTAACTTCGTCCGCCTGCAGGCCCTTCTGGCCCTGCACGACGCGGAAGCTCACCTTCTGGCCTTCCTGCAGGGTACGGAAACCCGTCCCTTGGATGGCGCGGAAATGCACGAACACATCGGGGCCGTTTTCACGGCTGATGAACCCGAAACCCTTGCTGTCGTTGAACCACTTGACAGTACCAACCTCACGATCCGACATAGAAACTCCACAGGGCAAGCTCAGACAAGGCGCCGTCGCAACGCCGGCACCGGCTTACTGGGATGCAAGGAACCACTTCAGTGACGAAAGAGGACGGCAAAAGCCACGCTTTCTGCTCACCACACCCGAGCGACCGTGCACACACAGCAAAATAACTATAACTCAAAATTTACAAAAGTACGAATTTTGCAATTGTGCGCAAATTGGCTTGGGAAACAACCCTCCCGGACCTGCCGACGGGGGCGTGCGGACCCCGTGAAGGGTCCATTTGGAGTATGGTTTCGCAACCAATTCATGCACCGACGAGGCCCCAAATGCCGGCCAAAGGCTGCCATCCGAAAGCACCCCACAAAAAGCTCCATATCGCCGACTGGTTTGTGTCGAGCCTGATGCTCGACCGCGCCCTGGACGCGATCCTGCGACGGGTGAAGAAGCTCGATCGAAGCCATGACATCCCCTACCTGGCCGGCTACAGCGTCGACGGCCAGACCATCTATATCGACCGGCACCTGCCCAAGGTGATGAAGCACGCCGGCAGGAAGATCGAGGTCGACCGCTACCTGATCATGCACGAGGAGGTGGAGAAGACGCTGATCGACCGGCTTGGCCTGCACTACCTGCATGCGCACCAGATCGCCACGCGGGCCGAAGAGGCCGCCGTGCGCGCCGACGGCATCGGCTGGCGCGACTATGATCGTTTCATGCAGAAATACGTCAAGCACATTGGCGACGAGCGCCTGCAGAAGGTGCCGGCCGACCTCGACCTGAAACCGTATCGCGACGAACACGACTTCGACCTGATCAAGCGCATGCAGAAAGCGCTCACCCGGCGGGGCTTGCGCGAGGGCGAAGATCCCGCCAGCCTGCGCGAAGCGGTGGCGCAGTACGCCGCCAGCATGCAGACGCAGCGGCGCGAACGCGCCGCTGCCAAAGGCCGCAAGGTGCGCGACGAGTAAAGCTCAGGTGCGCCCGCGATCGGCGCGCAATATGTGAATCAGGTAGGCGACGATGGCGACATTCAGCACCAGCGCGCCGATCTTCAGCGGACTTGGGCCGTGCGCCAGCTCCCACAACTCGAACGGGATCAGTGAAGCGGTGGCGATCGTGGTCAGGTACTCGGCCCAGCGCTTCTGCAGCCACAGACCGACGCCCTCGATCGAGTATAGGGTCGCGTAGCAGCACGCGATCACCACGACCAGCGTCATGTTGTGCGGCTCCAGCTCGCCCAGCCAATGAATCAGATGCAGCATCGGCCGCCAGCCGGAAGCGGCCAGCGGCAGATCGGTCAGCCAGGCGACCAGGCCATCGAGTTCACCCGGTCTTCGCAGCTGCAACGCCGCGCCGGCAATGACCAGCAGCGCCACCACCTTGATCAGTTTGAACGCGGCGATCCACGCCAGCGTCGGGTGACGCTGCGCCGCCGTCATGCGCCGAGGTAATCGTTCTTGCCGAGTTCCACGCCGTTGTGGCGCAGGATCGCGTACGCCGTGGTCACGTGGAAATGCAGGTTTGGCAGCACGTAGTCGCGCAGATAGCCGACGCCGTCGAACTTGGTGTCGCCGCGGCGGCTCGGCACCACGACCTCGCGCGTCTCGCTGCCGGCAAACTTCGCCGCGGGCACCGAGTTGACGAAGGCCAGTGCCTTGGCGATGCGCGCCTTCAGCTCGGGAATCGTGGTCTCGGTATCGGGAAAACTCGGCACCTCCGTACCGCTCAGGCGCGCCACGCCGCGGGCGGCCATGTCGCAGGCAATCTGCACCTGCTTGGGCAGCGCCAACATGTCCGGCGCCAGCCGCGCGTTGATCAGCACCGAGGGATCGAATTCCTTGCGCTGCGCGAACGCCAACGCCTTGTCGAGGATCTTGTCGAGACTGCCGAGGAAACGGTTGGCGGTTGGAACGAGGATGTCGTCTTTCCAGCACATTGGGATCCTAAGCTTAGAATTCCACGTGGACAAGTTGTCGCG
>JADMIO011874963.1_pt1 | contig 71779 bp, 61 predicted proteins | sample 8958161 | NCBI WGS metagenome assembly JADMIO01 (sample SAMN16585339, study PRJNA669376) | soil metagenome | isolation source: Crop rotation soil | place: USA: Cullars Rotation, Alabama | collected 2011 | reverse complement strand
CGCGACAACTTGTCCACGTGGAATTCTAAGCTTAGGATCCCAATGTGCTGGAAAGTGAACTTTCCGCGCCCAGCCTGTCGGGCGGCGCGGTGCAGCCCATCGTGGCGGCGTCGCTGTCCGGCAGTTCGCTTGGCCTTGCGGGTGCGTCCTCCTTCGCCTCCAGCGCGCTTCTGGCGCCCAACCTGTCGCTGGATTCGGGCAAGAACCTGGACATCGCGGCGCGCTTCACCAATTACGGCACCGCCGCCTCGCCCTTCCTGTCGGCGGTGAGTGCGCCGTACCTGGCGCTGGCCAATGGCGGCCGCTATAGCGGCGTCACCTTCGTGCCTTACGACAATCTGCGCATGCGCGCGGGTGTCGCGATGAGCAACGAGCGGCTGGACCGTTTCCATTTCGACGCGGGCGCGCCCACCGGCCCCCTGGCGCTGACCTATGACGCCAGCCAGAGCCAGTCGCTGCTGGGCGGCTTGTCGCTCGATATTTCCAGCGCGTTGGGTCTTGATATTACCGCCATCGCCTCGCAGCGCTCCGGCCTGCCGCTGGGCCTGGCCAATCCCAATATTTCGCCGCGCTCTTCGACCGGCGCGCTCAGCATCTCGGCCCATGCCGATGTCGGCAAGGGCTGGGTCACCACCGCCTCGTTCAGTGAAGGCATGACCCAGCTGAATCCGCGCGGCAATTTCGCCGGCAGCGGCGGCAGCACCACGCTGCGCGAACAATCCTATTCCTTCGCCATCGCCAAGCATGGCGTGTTCGGCGACGACGCGCTGGGCGTTTCCTTCTCCGCGCCCGCGCCCAGCATGGCCGGCTTTTCGGGCCTGACCTCGGCCGGCGACATGCCGCTGGTGCTCGCGCAAGGCGCGCCCCTGTCCCGCGTCCAGGAAACCGATTTCCAGCTGGGGTATGTGACCAACTTCCTGGACGGCGCGGTGGCGCTGCAGACCAACGCCGCCTATCAGACCAACGCCCAGGGCCAGCGCGGCGCCACCTCGGTGTCGCTGCTCAGCCGCGCCAAGATCAAGTTCTGAGGCGTTTCTTCCTCATTTTCGGATTGGCGGCGGCGCTGTTTGTGCCGCTGGGTTATTATGCTTTTCGCGTCGAACCGGCCTCGCTGCGGCTGACGCAGTATGACGTGGCGCTGGACCATGCGCCGCATCTGAAGGGTCTCAAGATCGCGGTGATCAGCGATTTGCATGGCGGCGCCCCTTTCATTGACGATGCCAAGATCGCCCAGGTGGTGGCCCTGACCAATGCCGCAAAACCGGACCTGATCCTGCTGACCGGCGATCTCAACGGCCATCTCTTTTTCAACCCTGTCCGGCCTATCGGCGAGGTGATCGAAAGGCTGAAACCTCTCTCGGCGCCGTTGGGCGTGCATGCCGTGATCGGCAACCATGACCGCTGGGAAGGCGCCGGCCGCGTGACGGCGCTGCTGGAGCGCGCCCGCATTCCGGTGCTGGAGAATGCCGGCACCCTGCTGCGCACGGCGCACCGTGGCTTCTACCTAGTGGGGATTGGCGATGCGGAAAAGGAGGCGGACGATCCGGAGCTGGCTTTGTGGGATGTGCCGCGGGGCGCCGATGCGCTGTGCTTCACCCATTCGCCGGACAGCTTTCCCAAGCTGCCCCGAACCTGCGCCCTGACCATTGCCGGACACACCCATGGCGGCCAGGTGAAGCTGCCCCTGTTGGGCCGCCTGGTGGTGCCGTCCCATTACCGCCAGCGTTACGCCGCGGGCCTGGTGCGCGAAAACGGCAAGGCGCTGTTCGTCGCCACCGGCATCGGCACCTCCATCCTGGCGGTGCGGCTGGGCGTGCCGCCGGAAATCGCCGTCCTCACCATCCGCTGAAACGCATTGCGGCACCTGCCCGCGCCGGGGTAAAAGCCCCGTGCTTTCCCGCACTTCCACGAGGTTTCCCATGGCCGGGCCGCAATTCGTCTACTACATGAAGGACCTGTCCAAGACCTATCCCGGCGGCAAGCAGGTGTTGAAGAACATCTACCTGTCCTTCTATCCGGGCGCCAAGATCGGCATCGTCGGCGTCAACGGCTCGGGCAAGTCCACCCTGATGAAGATCATGGCGGGGATGGATAAGGAATTCACCGGCGAGGCCTGGGCGGCCGACGGCATCCGCACCGGCTACCTGTCGCAGGAACCGCAGCTGGACGAATCCAAGGATGTGCGCGGCAATGTGATGGAAGGCGTCGCCAAGAAGCAGGCGCTGGTGGACCGCTACAACGAGATCGCCGCCAACTATTCCGACGAAACCGCCGACGAAATGGCCAAGCTGCAGGACGAGATCGAAGCGCAAGGGTTGTGGGATCTCGACAGCAAGGTGGACCAGGCGATGGATGCGCTGCGTTGCCCCGATGGCGATGCCAAGGTTGAAACCCTGTCGGGCGGCGAGCGCCGCCGCGTCGCGCTGTGCCGGCTGCTGCTGGATGCGCCCGATATTCTTTTGCTGGACGAACCCACCAACCATCTGGACGCGGAGTCGGTGGAATGGCTGGAAGCGACCTTACGCGAATATCCCGGTTGCGTCATCCTGGTCACCCATGACCGCTATTTCCTGGACAATGTGACGAGCTGGATCCTGGAACTCGACCGCGGCAAGGGCATTCCGCATGAAGGCAATTATTCCTCCTTCCTGGAAGTGCAGGAAAAGCGCCTGAAGCAGGAATCCAGCGAGGAAGCCGCCAACCAGCGCACCATCGCGCGCGAACGCGAATGGATCAAACAGTCGCCCAAGGCGCGCCAGGCCAAGTCCAAGGCCCGCATCAATTCCTATGAGGAGCTGGTCGCCAAGTCGCAGGAACAGCGCCAGGGCACCGCCACCATCATGATCCCGGTGGCCGAGCGGCTGGGCGATGTGGTGATCGATGCGGAAAATCTCGCCAAGGGTTATGGCGACCGCCTGCTGTACGAGAATGTGAACTTCAAGCTGCCGCCCGGCGGCATTGTGGGCGTGATCGGCGCCAACGGCGCCGGCAAGACCACCCTGTTCCGCATGCTGACGGGCCAGGAGAAGCCCGATGCCGGCAATCTGAAAGTCGGCTCCACCGTGCAGCTGGGCTATGTCGACCAGTCGCGTGACGCGCTGGATCCCAACAAGACCGTGTACCAGGAAATTTCCGGCGGCACCGACTTCATCGAATTCGGCAAGACCAAGATCAATGCGCGGGCCTATTGCGGCCATTTCGCCTTCAAGGGCGGCGACCAGCAGAAGAAGGTCGGGCAATTGTCGGGCGGCGAACGCAACCGCGTCCACCTGGCCAAGATGCTGCGGTCCGGCGCCAACCTCTTGCTGCTGGATGAACCCACCAACGACCTGGACGTGGAAACCCTGCGCGCCCTGGAATCGGCGCTGGAAGAGTTTGCCGGCTGCGCCATGATCATCAGCCATGACCGCTGGTTCCTGGACCGCATCGCCACCCACATGCTGGCCTTTGAAGGCGACAGCCATGTCGAATGGTTCGAGGGCAACTATCAGGATTACGAAGCCGACAAGAAGCGCCGCCTGGGCGTGGAGGCCGACCAGCCCCACCGCATCAAGTATAAGCGCTTCGCCCGCGCCTAGGCGCGCCGGCTAAAGCGATCAGTTGGGCTCCTTGCCCAGATTGGCGGCCATGTCGCTCAAGGCGCTGATCAGGGCGCGCATGTTGCCGTTGTTCTGGTCCAGGACCGAGACGAACTGCTCGCGCTGGGTCTGCGACAGCCAGATATTCTCATAGCCCGCATCCATCAGCACCGGCTTGCCGCTGTCGGTATAAACGCGGAAATCCACCTTGGCCGGCGGCTTGTCCGAACCGGGACTGATCAGCAGGGTGTGAACCGTATAGTCGGTGGGCGAATTCGCCGTCGACCCGATCAGCTTGAGCGACTGGTTGGTGTATTTGGCGAAATAGAATTGATAGGCCGCGCCCGCATAACCGCGATAGGCGCCGACAAAGGCATCGGTGTCGGCAGGCGAAAAGGTGCGGCGATACTTGCCCAGGGTGAAGAGCGCGACGCGGCGCGTATCCACCAGCGAGAACAGCAGTGTCTCGAACTGGTCGCGGCGCTGGATGGCGGAAAGCTTCTTGTCCCGCAATATGTCCAGGCTCTTGTGGATGTTGTCGTCCACAAAGGCTTCCGCCGCGTTCTGCGCGGCGGCGGCCGGGCGGGACGCCCAAAGCGGCGCGGCGGCCAGGACGGCGAGCGCGAAGAGGGCCCGGCGCATCAGGGGCATCGAAAACGGCATGTTCATGTCTTTCCCGGTTTGGGCGATGTTCGCGGTTTGCTATGGCAAGTTCAAGGCAGGAAAAGCCCCTATTTGGGGATCAAAAGCCCCATCTTCGTCTCAAAAATCCGGCAAATCCTCACCGGTCTTGCGGCCATTGCGGATCTGTTCGGCGCGCAACTGCCGGTAGGAACTGCGCAGGGATGAATAATAATCCACCGAACTGCGCTGGATGTCCTGGAGGGTCTGGTAGGTCTGGCCCTTCAGGTCCAGCAGGGTGAAAAACTGGCGCCCCGCCGACCACCAGATATGCTGCTTGAAGCGGATCTGGTTGGTGGGATCGATCACCGCATCGATCGCCAGCCCGGCCGCGTCGCGCGGATTGCTGGGCCCCAGCAGCGGCAGGATCAGGTAGGGCCCTTCGCCCACGCCCCACACCGCCATGGTCTGGCCGAAATCCTCGCCATGCCCGGGAATGCCCATTTTGCTGGCCGGATCGAAGATGCCGCCCAGCCCCACGGTCGAATTCACCACCAGCCGCCACATGGACTGGCCCCCACGGCGGACTTCGCCCTGCAGCATGTCGTTCAGGAAGATGGTGGGCAGCGCCAGATTGCCCAGGAAATTGTGCACCCCGCGCCGGCCTTCTTCCGGCACCAAGGTGGAATAAGCATCCAGGGTGGGGATGACGATATACTTGTCGATCCTGGCGTTGCGCTTCAGGGCGTCGCGGTTGAACGCTTCATAAGGGTCATTGGCGGCCAGGGACGCGGGGGAGGGGACGGCGCAGCCGGCCAAGCCCAGCCCGCATAGTCCCAAGACAAGTGCCCGCATTCGGCGCATTCGGTACAAAACCCAAGCTTTTGGCGGGCTTTTGCCGGTTTTCGGGGCGTAAATCCAGAGCCCTTGCAGCCGCAGGCGCCTTGAGCATATAAAGATATGTTTATATGTAGGAAGGCCATGGACAGGCTGGTTTCCATGCTGCGTGCCGCCGGCGACCCCACCAGGTTGCGCCTGCTCCTTTTGCTGCGCCAGGCGGAGCTGACGGTCAGCGAATTGATCGAAATTGTCGGCCAGTCCCAGCCCCGCGTCTCCCGCCATCTCAAGCTTTTGGGCGAGGCCGGGCTGGTGGAGCGCTTCAAGGAAGGCAGCTGGGTGTTCTGCCGCGCCGCCGATCGCGGCACCGGCGCCGAACTGGCGCGCGTCATCGCCGATCTGGCCGATCCCAGCCTGCAGGAAGCCGACAAGGCGCGGCTGGCGAATGTGCGCAGCAGCCGCGCCAATGCGGCGGCGGCCTATTTCAAGTCCAATGCGGCGGAGTGGGAGCGCATCCGCGCCCTGCATGCCCCGGAAAAAGACGTGGAAGCGGCCATCGCGCGGCATCTGACTGCCGGCTCGATCGAGAATTTCCTGGATGCCGGCACCGGCACCGGCCGCATGCTGGAGCTGATCGCGCCCCATGCCCGGCGCGCCGTGGGCATCGATGTCAGCCCCGACATGCTGGCCATCGCCCGCGACCGGCTGCTGCGCGGCAATATCCAGAACGCCCAGGTGCGGCTGGGCGATACCTACCGCTTGCCGTTTCCCAATGGCGCCGCCGGCGCCGGTTTCGATGTGGTGCTGTTCCACCAGGTGCTGCATTACCTGGACGATCCGGGTACGGCGGTGGCGGAAGCCGCGCGCGTCATGGCGCCGGGCGGCAGGCTGCTGATCGCCGATTTCGCGCCCCACAAGGAAGAATTCCTGCGCGATGAATTCGCCCATCGCCGGTTGGGCTTCTCGGACCGGGAAGTGGAAAGCTGGTTCGCCGGTGCGGGCCTCAGCAACGCCGGCAGCGAAACCATCGCGCCCGCGAACGAAGGGCAAAAACTCACCGTCAAGCTGTGGCTCGCCACCGCCAAAGCAAAAAGCAAAAAAGAAGCCGCATGAGCCTGGAAAATCTCATCACCAATCCGGGTCCCTTGCAGGTCTCGTTCGAATTCTCCCCGCCCAAGACCGATGAGGCCGAAGCCAATCTGTGGCTGGCGATCCGCCGGCTGGAGCCTTTGGCGCCGTCCTTTGTGTCGGTCACTTACGGCGCGGGCGGTTCCACCCGCGAACGCACCCATGCCACGGTCAAGCGCATCGTGGACGAGACCAGCCTGAAGCCGGCCGCGCACCTGACCTGTGTGGGCGCCTCGCGCGGCGAGATCGACGATATTGTGCGCGCCTATTGGGATGCCGGTATCCGCCACATCGTGGCGCTGCGCGGCGACATGCCGGGGATGAGCGGGCCTTATACCCAGCATCCCGAAGGCTATCGCTCCACCCCCGAACTGATCGCGGGCATCAAGAAGATCGGCGCCTTCGAAGTCAGCGTGTCTTTCTATCCGGAGCGGCACCCGGATTCGCCCAGCCATGGCCATGACATCGAATTGCTGAAAGCCAAGATGGATGCCGGCGCCAGCCGCGCGCTTGGCCAATTCTGTTTCGACAATGACCTGACCGCGCGCTTTCGCGACGATGCGGCACGCGCCGGCATCACCATCCCGGTGGTGCCCGGCATCATTCCCACCACCAACTTCAATGCGGTGGCGCGCATGGCCGGCAAGACCGGCGCGTCGATTCCCGCCTGGCTGTCCAAGGCCTATGACGGGCTGGATGACGATGTGGAAACCCGCCGCATTACCGCCGCCGCCGTGCTGGCCGACCAGGTGCAGCAATTGCGTACCCGCGGCTTCGGCCAGTTTCACTTCTACACCCTCAACCAGGCCAACCTGACCTACGCGGCCTGCCGCATTCTCGGTATCCGTCCTCATCACCCTTAAGTTTGTGGAATTGTCATGAGTTTTGATCGCAACGCCCGCATCGCCTGGATGAAGGAAGAGGCCAGGAAGCGCCTGTTGCTGCTGGACGGCTCCTGGGGCGTGATGATCCAGGGCTTCAAGCTGGGCGAGGAGGATTTCCGGGGGCAACGTTTCGGCAATCACCCGTCCGAGCTGAAGGGCAACAACGACCTTCTGACGCTCACCAAGCCCGAGATCATCCAGAATATCGGCCGCCAGTATCTGGAAGCCGGGGTGGACTTCATCGAAACCAACACCTTCAACTCCAACTTCACCAGCCAGGAAGATTACGGCCTTGGCCATCTGGTGGGCGAGCTGAACGAAGCCGGGGCGAAATTGGCGCGCGACCTCTGCGATGAATTCTCCACCTCCGATCGCCCGCGCCTGGTCGCGGGCGTGCTGGGCCCGGCCAACCGCACCGCCACCATCTCGCCCGACGTCAATGACCCGGCCTTCCGCAACATCACCTTCGACCAGCTGCGAGAAACCTATCGCGATGGTACGCGCGGCCTGATCAAGGGCGGTTCGGACGTCATCATGATCGAGACGGTGTTCGACACGTTGAATGCCAAGGCCGCCATCTATGCCATCGAGGAAGTGTTCGAGGAGATGGGCGTGCGCCTGCCGGTTTGGATTTCCGGCACCATCACCGACCTGTCGGGCCGCACCCTGACGGGCCAGACGCCCACCGCTTTCTGGCATTCGGTGCGCCATGCCGACCCGTTCGCCATCGGGCTCAACTGCGCCCTGGGCGCGCGCGAGCTGCGCCCCTACATCGCCGAACTGTCGGCCGCCTGCGACACGCTGGTGTCGGCGCATCCCAATGCCGGCCTGCCCAATGAATTTGGCGGCTATGACGAGAGCCCCGCGCAGATGGCCGAGATGATCGGTGAATTCGCCCGCTCCGGCCTGGTCAATATCGTGGGCGGCTGTTGCGGCACCAAGCCCGACCACATCGCCGCCTTTGGTGCGGCGATCAGGAACGTGACGCCGCGCGCCATCCCCGGCAAACCGAAATATATGCGCCTGTCGGGGCTGGAGCCGTTCACCCTGACGCCGGACCTGAACTTCATCAATGTCGGCGAGCGCACCAACATCACCGGCAGCGCCAAGTTCCGCAAGCTGATCGTCGCCAATGATTACGAGGCGGCGCTGGATGTGGCGCGCCAACAGGTGGAGAACGGCGCCCAGATCATCGACATCAACATGGACGAGGGCATGATCGACGGCGAGGCGGCGATGACCCGCTTTGTCAACATGATGGCGGGCGAGCCCGACATTTCCAAAGTGCCGCTGATGATCGACAGTTCCAAGTGGAACGTGATCCAGGCCGGCCTGAAATGCTGCCAGGGCAAGGTCATCGTCAATTCCATTTCGCTGAAGGAGGGTGAGGAAACCTTCCTGAAGCATGCCAAGGAGGTGCGCCGTTTCGGCGCCGCCGTGGTGGTGATGGCGTTCGACGAGGTGGGGCAGGCCGATACCAAGGAACGCAAGGTCGAGATCTGCAAGCGCGCCTATGACATCCTGACCCAGAAGGTGGGCTTTCCGCCGGAAGACATCATCTTCGATCCCAACATCTTCGCGGTCGCCACCGGCCTGGAAGAGCATAACGAGTATGGCAAGGCCTTTGTCGAGGCCGCCGAGATCATCCGCCGGGAAAATCCGCATGCCCATATCTCGGGCGGTGTGTCCAACTTCTCTTTCTCTTTCCGCGGCAATGAAAAGGTACGCGAAGCGATGCATTCGGTGTTCCTGTTCCACGCCATCAAGGCGGGCATGGACATGGGCATCGTCAATGCCGGTCAGTTGACGGTCTATCAGGATATCCCGACGCCCCTGCGCGAAGGCATCGAGGATGTGCTGTTCAACCGCCGCGAAGACGCCACCGAGCGGCTGCTGGCGCTGGCGCAGGAATATAAGGGTGGCGGCCAGGTTGCCGAAGTGGAAGACGCCGCCTGGCGCAGCTTGCCGGTCAATGAACGTATCAGCCATGCCATGGTGGCGGGCATCGACGCCTTCATCGTGGAGGACACCGAGGAAGCGCGGGCCGCCGCCACCCGTCCGCTGGACGTGATCGAAGGCCCGCTGATGGCCGGCATGAATGTGGTGGGCGACCTGTTCGGATCGGGCAAGATGTTCCTGCCCCAGGTGGTGAAATCCGCCCGCGTCATGAAGAAGGCGGTGGCGTATCTGCTGCCCTTCATGGATGCCGACAAGAGCCAGGCCAAGGAACCGGCGGGCAAGATCATCATGGCCACGGTGAAGGGCGATGTGCATGACATCGGCAAGAACATTGTCGGTGTCGTGCTTCAGTGCAACGGCTATGAGGTCGTGGACCTGGGCGTGATGACGCCGACCCAGAAAATCCTGGACGCCGCCAAGGAGCACAAGGCCAACATCATCGGCCTGTCGGGCCTGATCACCCCGTCGCTGGACGAGATGGTGACGGTGGCCTCCGAGATGGAACGCCAGGGTTTCGACATTCCGCTGCTGATCGGCGGCGCCACGACGTCGAAGGTGCATACGGCAGTGAAGATCGATCCTTCCTATCGCCGCGGCCAGACCGTCTATGTCACCGACGCGTCGCGCGCGGTGGGTGTGGCTTCCAGCCTGCTCAGCAAGGACAACGGCGCGACCTATGCCGCCGACATCCGCGCCGAATATGAAAAGATGGCCGTGGCCCATGCCAACAAGCAGCCCAGCAGCAAGCGGCTGACCTTGGACCAGGCGCGCGCCAATGCGGCGAAGCTCGACTTCGCCAAAACGGCGCCGGCGCCCGGCTTCATGGGTTCGCGCATCTACACCAATTACGACCTGGGTGAGTTGGCCAACTATATCGACTGGGGTCCCTTCTTCTCGACCTGGGAATTGGCCGGGCCGTTCCCCGCCATACTGACCGACGACAAGGTCGGAGCGGCGGCCAGCGAGCTGTACCGCGACGCCCAGGCGATGCTGAAGAAGATCATTGACGGCAAGTGGCTGACCGCCAGCGCGGTGATCGGCTTTTGGCCCGCCAACCGCGATCCGAAAAATCCCGATGACATCATCGTCTATGGCGACAAGGCGCGGAAATTTCCCATTCAGACCCTGCACACCCTGCGCCAGCAGATGGCGCGCGAAGAAGGCCGTCCCAACCTGGCGCTGGCCGATTTCATCGCGCCGGTGGGCACCGAGGATTACATCGGCGGCTTTGTCGTCACCGCCGGCCTCGGCGAGGACAAGCACATCAAGAAATTCGAGGCGGCCAAGGACGACTATTCCGCCATCATGCTGCGCGCTTTGGCCGACCGGTTGGCGGAAGCCTTTGCCGAACGCATGCATGAACGGGTGCGCAAGGATTATTGGGGTTATGCCGCCGGCGAACAGTTCAGCAATGAGGAGCTGATCAAGGAAGCCTATAGCGGCATCCGCCCGGCGCCCGGCTATCCCGCCCAGCCTGAGCACAGCGAGAAGGCGACCCTGTTCAAGCTTCTGGATGCGGAAGCCAAGATCGGCGTCAAGCTGACCGAAAGCTATGCCATGTGGCCGGGCTCCTCGGTGTCGGGCTTCTACTTCGCCCATCCCGAAAGCCGCTATTTCGGCCTCGGCAAGATCGAGCGCGACCAAGTGGAAGACTATGCCAAACGCAAGGGCTGGGACTTGGAAACCGCCGAACGGTGGTTATCTCCCATCCTGAATTACAATCCGCGCACCGTGAACGCGGCGTAAGGAACGCATGTCCGTCTGGGGTAAAGTCAGTGGCGCTGCGGCCGGCCTGTTTGTCGGCGGGCCGATCGGCGCCCTGGTGGGCGCGGTCGCGGGCCATTTCTTCCTGGACCGCGAAAGTGATCCCGGCGTCACCTTCACCATCGCCATCATTGCGCTGTCCGGAAAGATGGCGCGCGCCGATGGCGTGGTCACCGAGCAGGAGTTCGAAGTTTTCCGCCGCGTGTTCGGGGTGCCGCCGCAGGAAGAAGCCAATGTGCGGCGCATCTTCAACCTGGCGCGCCAGGACGTGGCGGGGTTCGAGCATTATGCCGGCCAGATCGCCCGCCTGTTCATGGGCAATCCCGCCATGCTGGAAGACATTCTGGACGGGCTGTTCGAAATCGCCAAGTCCGACGGCGTGCTGCACCCTTGCGAGGCGAAATTCCTGGAACGGGTGGCGGAAATCTTCGGCTTCGCGCCCAACGAATATCGCCGCATCCGCGCCAGCCATTTCGCGCCGGAACTGACCGACCCTTACGTGATCCTGGGACTGTCCTATGCCGCCGACGATGAGGAGCTGAAACAGACTTATCGAAGGCTGGTGCGCGAAAACCATCCCGACAGTCTGATGGCGCGCGGTGTGCCGGCCGAGTTCATCAAGCTGGCCAATGACAAGCTGGCGGCGATCAACACGGCTTATGAAAAAATCCAGTTGGAACGCGGGCTTGGCGCCAAGTAACGCATTCCAGTTCCAAACCGCACCAAACAATTGTGCGGCCTGCCGCCTTCCTGGGTGCTAAAGGTCTTGGATCATGACCGCCCAGAACCCGGCCCGGACTGAACTGATCGCCCTTGGGGTCGATCTCGATGGCGGCGGCGACATGCTTCGGGGCATCCTTTCCGGTTGCGGCGACTGCATCAAAATCCTCGACCTTGACGGCCGCCTCCAGTTCATGAGCGAAGGCGGCAAGCGCGTCATGGAAGTCGATGACTTTGAAGCCCTGAAGGGCTGTCCATGGCCCGACTTCTGGGCCGGCGAAGGTAACGCCCAGGCATCCAGCGCTGTTGCCGAAGCAAGGGCCGGCCGCACGGCGCGCTTCCAGAATGCGGCCAATACCGCCAAGGGCACGCCCCGTCATTGGGACGTGCAGGTCACGCCCATCCTGAACGACAAGGGCGAGCCCACCCACATCCTTTCCATATCCCGCGACATTACCGAGGAATGGAAAGCCAGGGAGTTGCAGGCGACCTTGCTGGAACGCCAGGTGCTGATGACCCAGGAGCTGACCCATCGCGTCAAGAACACGCTTGCGACGGTGATGGCCATTGCCACCCAGACCTTTCGCGGCGACGCCCATAAGGAGCCCCGTGAAGCCTTCCTGGGGCGCATCAAGACCATGGGCGATGCCTACAACATCCTGACGGAGGCGAGCTGGTCGGCCAGTTCCATCAAGCGCGTGGTCGAAGCGGCGCTGGCGCCGTACCGCACGGGCACCGGCCGGATCAGGATCACGGGCCCCGACCATGACATCGCGCCCAACCAGGCCCTGATCCTGGCATTGGCGGTGAACGAGCTGGCCACCAATGCGATGAAGTATGGCGCCTTGTCGGCGCCGGCCGGCAGCGTGGATGTGTCCTGGACGGTGACGGACGGCCTGGTGTTCACCTGGCGTGAAACCGGCGGGCCCGAAGTTGCCGCACCTTCGCGCAAAGGTTTTGGCAGCACCCTGATCAAAACGCTGTTGGCGGGCGATTTCCGGGGCGCCGTGGAGCTGGATTATGATCCCAAGGGGGTCATCTGCACGCTCAGGGCGCCCCTTGTTTCCTGACCCGTTGCGCAGCAACACTTCCCCCGATGCGCAGAATCGACCGCCCTTCGCCCAATCATGACAGCCGCGGCGATGCAGCCGTTGACATGCTGGTGCTGCATTATACCGGCATGACCAGCGGCGCGGCGGCTATTGACCGCTTGTGCGATCCGGCGGCCAAGGTGTCGGCGCATTACACCATTGACGAAGACGGCGCGGTTTACGCCCATGTGGCGGAGGACCGCCGCGCCTGGCATGCCGGCGTGTCGCATTGGGCGGGGGTGGACAATCTCAACGCCTGCTCCATCGGCATTGAGCTGGTCAATCCGGGGCATGACTATGGCTATCGCGCATTCCCCGATGCGCAGATCGCATCGTTGATCGAACTCAGCGTCGGCATCCTGAAGCGTCATGCGATTGCCCCTGCGCGCGTGTTGGGTCACAGCGATGTGGCGCCGGCGCGGAAAGAGGATCCGGGCGAATTGTTTCCGTGGGAAAAATTGGCCAAGGCCGGGATCGGTGTGTGGCCGCAGGCGATGAAAAGCGATCTGGGCGCCGATGCCCTGGCCCGTTATGGCTATGATCCCAACGCCCCGCAGGACAAGGTGATCACCGCCTTCCAGCGCCATTTCCGGCCCAAAAGCCTGACCGGCCAATGGGATGGGGAATGTGCCGGCCTGTTGGCTTGGCTGTTAAGCCGTCCGAGCGTATAACCCGCGCCGTCAGATGGCCGGGTGACCGCGGGTCTCGCAAGAGGTTCGAGGAAAGTCCGGGCTCCACGGAAAAACGGTGCCGGATAACGTCCGGCGGGGGCAACCCCAGGGATAGCGCCACAGAAATGACACCGCCTACCGGCCTAAAGCCGCGGCAAGGTTGAAATGGTGCGGTAAGAGCGCACCGCGTTCCTGGCAACAGGAGCGGCTAGGCAAGCCCCACCGGGAGCAAGACCAAATAGGGACGGTACCTTGGCTTTTTTCGGCCAGCCGTCCGGGTCGGTCGCGTGAGGTGTGGGGTAACTCACATCCCAGAGGAATGGTCACCACCGCGCAAGCGGTACAGAACCCGGCTTACAGGCCATCTGACACTTTCTATCTATCGTCCCGCGCTGTGCTTGCGGAGCTCGCGCTAAGACAGCTTCTCGAGCGTCGCTTCGTCGGCGTCGCCGTCGAAATATTTTTCCAGAAGATTGAAGAACAGCAGCTCATCCGGTGCCGCTTCGGCAAACAGCGTCAGGCTGGAGCGGAATTTCATGTCGTCGGGCGAGCCGAAAATGTCATGCGCGCTTTTGCCCCGCAGGTTCATCAGCGCCTGGCAGCATTCGCGAAAGCGCGCCCCCAGCACCGGATGGGCCAGATAGCGGCGCGCTTCGTCCACGGAATGGATGGCGTATTGGCGCGACATGGCGCTTTGGCCAAGGCCCATGATTTGCGGAAAAATGAACCACATCCAATGGCTTTGCTTTTGCCCGGCGCGCAGTTCCGCCAGCGCCTGGGCATAAACCGGCGCTTGCGCCGTGATGAAGCGTTCCAGGCTCAAACGCCGGCCTTCTTCGCCGAGACTTCGCCGATGGCGGCCCAATCCTTGTCCTGCCAGCCCCAGGCCACCGCCTGGTCGAAATGGGCTTTCAGCAATTCGGCGGTCGGCATTTCCACGCCCAGGCCGGCGGCCGCGCTGCGCGCCAGGTTGACGTCTTTCAGGCCCAGGGTGAGGCCGAAGCCCGCCGGCTCATAGCTGCGGTTCAGCACCATGGCGCCATAACCCTTGAAAACCGCGCCGGTGAACAGCCGGCCCGCCAGCACGTCATGGAAGGTGCCAACATCCACCCCGCCCTTGCGCAGCAGGGCAAAGGCTTCGCCGATGGCCTCCAGCTCGCTGGCGATCATGAAGTTGGCGGCGATCTTGAACAGGTTGGCCTTTTCCGGCGCGTCCATGGTCACGGTGCGGGCGCCGATCTTGTCGAACACCGGCTGCATGGTCGCAAGCGCGGCCGCATCGCCGCCGGCGATCAGCGCCAGTTGCGCCGCTTCCGCCATGTCGGGACGGCCCATCACCGGCGAGGAGATATAGGCAAGGCCCGCCCTCTTGTGTGCGCCCGCCAATTCGCGCGCGAACTCCACCGAGATGGTCGCCATGTTCACATGGATCAGGTTTTTCGCGCACTTTTCGAGCAGCGGACCGGCCAGCCCGACTTCGCGCATCACCGCATCGTTGGAGAGCATGGAGAACACCGCATCGCCCTGCAGCGCGTCTTCCGGCGCCTTCGCGGCAATCGCACCCTTGGCGACCAGCGCCGCCACCGGCTCGGGCGAGCGGTTCCAAACCGTCACCTGGTGACCGGCCTTGAGCAGGTTCGACGCCACGTGATGACCCATGCGGCCCAGGCCGATAAATCCGATCTTCATGGCGCGATCCTCTTGCCGGTGATGGCTGGTTTAAGCGCCCTCGAGGATGACGCCAAGGCGCTCGAATCATCTCCCGGTTGCAGTCGGGCCGGGCCGTGCCTGTCACAACTTTCGCGTGTAGCGGGCCCCAATTCGTTAACGCCTCATTTACGGGTTTAAAGGCATCCTTACCGCGTTCGTTAATCGTTCTCATGGACTCCAGCGGTGGGGGTCCAAAAAGTTAACGATACTAGCCAAGTCCCTCAAATCTTTGGGTTTTTGGTTTGACGGGCCAATCCATCCCATGCTATCCCATGCCGTCCCAAAGGGCTCTTGCGGCCCGCCCGGGCGCGCGGCCCTCCCGGCCCGCGGAAGGGCTTTCGGGGGCAGGGGGTTTCAGGCGCGATGACCGGGTTGGTCCAGCCGTTCATTTCGACGGTGCCAGGCTCGCTCGACAGCAAGGGGCGGGTCTGCATTCCCGCCACCTATCGCCATCTGTTGGCGGCGCAGAACACAGCCGGCGTTTATGTCTGCCCCAGCTTCATCGATCCGGCGCTGGATTGCTTCGGCCAGGAATTGCTCGACCGCATCAATGCGCGCCTCGCCAATCAGGATCCTTTTTTCTCCGCCGGCTTTGACGATGAAGCCACGGCGCTGATCGCGCGTACGCAATCCTTGCCGATCGATGAGAATGGCCGCGTACGCATTCCAGACGCCATGATCGAACATGCCGGCCTGAAGGACAAAATCGTGTTCGTCGGCAAGGCGCAGAAATTCCAGATCTGGGATGAAGCCCGCTACGCGCCGATCGAGGCCGAAGCCCTGGCGCGGGTGAAGGCGAAAATGGAACGCGCCCGCAATGGGGAGGCGTCTTGAGCCACATCCCTGTGATGCTCGACGAAGTTCTGGAAATGCTGGCGCCCCGCGATGGCGCGTCCTATGTCGACGGCACCTTCGGCGGCGGCGGTTATGCCAGCGCGATACTCGAAGCCGCCGACTGCCGCGTGCTGGGCATCGACCGCGATCCCGACGCCATCGCCCGCGGCCAGAAGCTGGTGGAACGCTTCGCCGGCCGCTTGACCCTGGTGCAGGGCGAATTCTCCAGCATGGACCGGTTCACGCAGGAGAGTGACGGCGTCGTTCTCGATCTCGGCGTCTCGTCCTTCCAGTTCGACCAGCCGGCGCGGGGTTTTTCCTTCCGCGAAGATGGCCCGCTGGACATGCGCATGAGCCTGTCGGGCGAAAGCGCCGCCGATTTCGTCAACACCACCGATGAGCGCACCCTCAGCCTGACCATCTCGCGTTATGGCGAGGAAAAGAACGCCCGCCGCATCGCCCGCGCCATCATCGCCGCGCGCCCGGTTACCGGCACGGCGCAACTGGCCGCCATCGTCTCGGAAGCGCAAGGCCCCGCCGCCCTGCGCCATGCCATCCATCCCGCCACCCGCACCTTCCAGGCGCTGCGCATCCATGTGAATGACGAGCTGGGCGAGTTGGAACGCGGCCTGGATGCGGCGCTGAACATCCTCAACCCGCAAGGCCGGCTGGTGGTGGTGTCGTTCCACAGCCTGGAAGACCGCATGGTCAAGCAGTTCCTCTCCAGCCGGTCCACTTCGGCGCCGCGCGCCTCGCGCCACGCGCCCGCGTCCACGCCGTCGCACAATGCGGCGTTCCAGCTTCTCACCACCCGTCCGCGCATCCCGTCGGACGAAGAACTCAGCACCAATCCCAGAGCCCGGTCCGCCAAGCTGCGCGCCGGCCTGAAACTGGCGGCATAGGAGAGCATCATGGTTCGCATCCTGAACTTCTTCTGCGTGGCGTTGATGGGTTTCTCGATCCTGGCGCTCTACCATGTCTCCGAAAAGACCCGCGTCGCCCATATGGAGCTGAACCAGGTCAAGAGCCAGATCGCCCAGCAACGCAGCGCCATCGGCGTCTTGGAAACCGAATGGCAGCATGTCGCCTCGCCCGAGCGCATCCAGCAGCTGGCCCAGGCCAAGCTGGGCATGGCCGACACCGCTTCGGTGCAGCTGAGCTCTTTCGACCAGATTCCGCGCCGCGGCGCCGAGCCCGCGCCGCTGAACAACACCCCGCTGCACAATGCCAGCGCGCAGATTCCCGTAGCAGCGCCTGTCGCTGCGCCAACCGTCCCCAATATGTGAGGATATGAGCGAGACCATTCACCAGCGGCGCATCATTATCGGAGCGGTCCTGTGTGTCGCCGCTTTCGCGCTGGTGGGAATCCGTCTCGTCCATGTCACCCTGCTGCAAAGCTGGGAAGGCGGGCGCGCCGCCACGGCACTCGCCGCCCGCGCCGACCTGACCGACCGCAATGGCGAGCTGTTGGCGCGCGACCTGCCGGTGAAAGATCTTTATGCGCGCCCCGCCGTCTTCTGGAACAAGGCTGAAGCGGCGCGCGATCTAGCCCTGGCCACCGGCGCCAACGAACGGCGGCTGCTGAACGGCTTCAACAACGCCAAGCATCCTTATGTGCTGGTTGCCCGCCAGATCACTCCCGCCACCGAGGCCAAGGTGATGCATCTGGGCCTGCCGGGCCTGGAGTTCGAACCGGGCGGCAAGCGTTACTATCCCGATGGCCGCAACGCCGCCCAGGTGGTGGGCGTCACCGATCCCGATAACAATGGCGTCAGCGGATTGGAACTGGGGCTGCAGGACGAGATCCGTGCCGCGGCCGGCGGCAAGGTCGCCACTTCGATAGACATGCGGGTGCAATACATCCTGGCGCATGAAGTCGAGCAGGCGCGCCAGACCTTCACGGCGCGCGCCGGCGGCGGCATGGTGATGGACGTCAATACCGGCGAAGTGCTGGGCCTGGTGTCGCTGCCCAACTTCGATCCCAACCAGCGCGGACGGTCCGAAGGCGACTCCAGCCGCAACATCATGGTGCAGGACGTTTACGAGCTGGGCTCGGTGTTCAAGATCTTCAGCTTCGCGCTGGGCTTTGAAGACAAAACCGTGGCGCTGGATGAAAGCTTCCCCATCGGCCAGGGCTACAAAATCGGCAAGTACACCATCCACGAAGCCGAACACATGCCCGCCACCTTGCAAGGGCGCGATATCCTGGCGCAATCCTCCAACATCGGCACGGCGCAGATCGCGCTGCGTTCCGGCGCCGCCCGCCAGCGCGAGTTCCTCACCAGCTTGGGGCTACTGCGTCCGGTCAAGACCGACCTGCCGGAAACGGCGCGGCCGCTGTTTCCGGTCGCCAACTGGGGCCAGATCGAAACCGCCACCGTGGGTTTCGGCCAGGGTATTTCGGTGGCGCCGCTCAGCTTCGTCACCGCCGTGGCCAGCGTGGTCAATGGCGGCCGCCGCATCGCGCCCACCTTCATCAAGCAGCAAAGTCGTGACCTGCGCGGCGAACAGGTGATCAAGCCCGAGACCAGCGAGAAGGTGCGCGACCTGCTCCGTTATGTCGTCACCAACGGCACCGGCCGCAAGGCCGACATCGCGGGCTATGACGTGGGCGGCAAGACCGGCTCGGCCCAGGTGCCGGGCCCGCATGGCCGCTACATTCCCCACGCCCTGCGCACCAGCTTCGCCGCCGTCTTTCCGGCGCACAATCCGCGCTATGTCGTGTTCGTGATCCTGGACCAGCCGCATGGCACCAAGGAAACCGGCGGTTTCGCCCTGGCCGGCTATACCGCAGCCCCCATGGCCGGCCGGGTGATCCAGCGCATTGCGCCGCTGCTGGGCGTACCCAACACGGCCCCGCCCACCAAGCTGGCCTCGCAATGACGCCACAATCGGGTTCGACAATGGCGGGCATGAAGGGCTTTACGGGGCTCGATGTAAAAGGCTTGGCCAGCGACAGCCGCAAAGTGAAGCCTGGTTATTTGTTCGCAGCACTGACCGGCACCAAAACCGACGGCGCGAAATTCCTGAAGGACGCGGTTGATCGTGGTGCGATTGCCGTGTTGGGCGTACCGGCGATTGCCGATGACGTGGCGGCGCTGGGTGTGCGCTTCATTCCCGACGCCAATCCCCGCGCCGGCCTGGCGCGCTATGCCGCCGCCTTCTTCCCCGGCCAGCCCGAGATCATCGCTGCCGTCACCGGCACCAAGGGCAAATCCTCCATCGTCGCCTTCCTGCGCGAAATCTGGACGGCGCTGGGCAAGCCGGCCGCCAGCCTGGGAACGGTTGGCGTGATCGGGCCCGCGGGCGAGATTCCCTTGTCGCACACCACGCCCGATCCGGTGGAAATCCATGAACTGCTGGCCCAGCTGAAAGCCGAAGGCGTGGACCGGCTGGCGATCGAAGCGTCCAGCCACGGGCTCGATCAGCATCGGCTGGATGGCGTGATCATCAAGGGCTGCGGTTTCACCAACATCACCCGCGATCACATGGATTACCATCCGACCTTCGAGGATTACCTGGCCGCCAAGCTCAGGCTGTTCACCGAAGTGGTGGCGGAGGGCGGCGTGGCGGTGGTCAATGCCGATGCCGATCATGCCGAGCGTTTCATCGCGGCGGCGCGCGCCCGGGGGCTGAAGCTGATCACCGTTGGCCGCAAGGGTGAAACCATTCATCTGGACCGGCGCGAGGATCGCGGCGGCGCCCAGGCCTTGACGCTGCACTACAACGGCAAGTTTTTTTACGTCGAGCTGCCCCAGGCCGGCGAATTCCAGGCTTCCAATGCGCTGGTCGCCGCGGGGCTTGCGATCGGGCTTGGTGAAGATGCCGCCAAGGTGTTCGCCGCGCTGGAACATCTGAAAGGCGCGCCGGGGCGGATGGAGAAAGTCGCCATCGTTGCAAAGGGCGCGCCGGTCTATGTCGATTATGCCCACACCCCGGACAGCCTGGAAAAAGTGCTGGAGGCCCTGCGCCCCCACACCGCCAACCGCCTGCATGTCGTGTTCGGCTGCGGCGGCGACCGCGACAAGGGCAAGCGCCCGCTGATGGGCGCCATTGCCGTCAAGCTGGCGGATGACGTGATCGTCACCGACGACAATCCCCGCACCGAGGATGCCGCCACCATCCGGCGCGAGATTTTGGCGGCGGCGCCGGGCGCACGCGATATCGGTGACCGCGCCGAGGCCATCCGCACCGCCGTGGCTGATCTCAAGACCGGCGACGTGCTGGTGATCGCCGGCAAGGGCCATGAGACCGGCCAGTATATCAAGGGCGAAGTGCATCCCTTTTCCGACCGCGAGCAGGCGCTTGCCGCTGCGCTGGCCGTGGGAGGGAAGGCGGCATGAGCCTGTGGTCTTCCGCCGAAGCCGAAGCCGCCACCTTGGGCAAAGCGTCCAAGGCTTTCAGCGTGAATGGGCTTTCGATCGACACCCGCACCCTGAAAGAGGGCGATTTGTTCGTGGCCCTGAAGGGCGACAATCGCGACGGCCATGATTTTGTGCGCGCCGCTTTTGAGGCCAAGGCCGGCGCGGCGCTGGTCACCCATGCGCCGGACGGCGTCACCGGTCCCTTGTTGACCGTGGCCCACACCCAGCGCGGGCTGGAAGATCTGGCGCGCGCGGCGCGAGCCCGCAGCAATGCCAAGATCCTCGCCGTCACCGGCAGCGCCGGCAAGACCACCACCAAGGAAATCCTGGCCCTGGCCTGCAACGCGCTGGGGCGTACCCATGCCAGCGCCGCCAGCTACAACAATCACTGGGGCGTGCCGCTGAGCCTCGCCGCGCTGCCGCGCGATGCCGAATACGGCATTTTCGAAGTGGGGATGAACCATTTCGGCGAGCTCAGGAACCTTGTGTCCTTCGTGCGCCCGCATGTGGCGCTGATCACCACCATCGCGCCGGCGCATCTGGAATTCTTCGGGTCTTGCGAAGCCATCGCCGACGCCAAGTCTGAAATCTTTGAAGGCCTGCTGCCCGGCGGCGCGGCCCTGATCCCGGCAGACAATGAACGTGCTGATCGTCTCAAGGCCCGCGCCAAGCAGGCGCAGGTCTCGCGCATCGTCACGTTCGGCAAGGCCGGCGACGCCAGGCTGATCTCCTTTACCCCCGATGGCGCCGGCATGCGGGTCAAGGGCGACATATTGGGCGTGGCGGTGGACTGCCTGGTCGGCGCGCCGGGCGAACATATCGCCCAGAATGTGGTGGGGGCGCTGGCCGCCATCGCGCTGCTGGAAGGCGATGTGCTGAACGCGGCCGCCGCCTTGAAGAATTTCACGGCGTTGAAAGGCCGGGGGCTGCGCTTTGACGCGGGCGGCATCGCCGTGATCGACGAAAGCTATAACGCGAACCCTGCGTCCATGGCCGCGGCGCTGGCGCTGCTGGGCAACGCCAAATCGCGCAAGATCGCGGTCTTGGGCGACATGCTGGAAATGGGCGAAGGCGGGGCGGCCCATCATGCCGGCCTTGCCGCGCCCATCGACGCCAACAAGGTGGACCTGGTGTTCGCCAGCGGCGTGGCGATGAAAGCCTTGTGGGATGCGCTGCCGGCTTCGCGCCGTGGCGGCTATGCCGAAAATTCCGCTGCGCTTTTGCCGCTGGTGACCAAGGCGTTGAAGGCCGGCGACACCGTGCTGGTCAAAGGCTCCAACGGCGCGCGCATGTCCGTGATCGTGGAAGCTCTCAAGGAGAAGGCGGCCTAGATGCTCTATTACCTGTCGCTTCTCACCCATACCGACCAACTGGCCTTCTTCCGCCTGTTCAAATACCTGACCTTCCGCTCCGGCGCGGCGGTGGTGACGGCGCTGATGATCGCGTTCCTGATCAACCCGATGCTGATCCGCTGGCTGAAGGTAAAGCAGGGCAAGGGCCAGCCCATCCGCGCCGACGGGCCGCAGCGCCATATCCTGGAAAAGGCCGGCACCCCCACCATGGGCGGCCTCTTGATCCTGATCCCCTGGGTCGGTTCGACCTTGCTGTGGGCCAGCCCCTCCAACCGTTATGTCTGGATCGCGCTGATGGTCACGGCCAGCTACGGGCTGCTGGGTTTCCTGGACGATTATTTCAAGGTGACCAAGCGCACCTCGGACGGACTTTCCAGCCGCATGCGGTTGTTGATCGAGTTCGCGGTGGCGGCCTTCGCCACCTGGCTGATCATGGGCTCTGAAACCCCCGCTTTGTCGGGCACCCTGGCCATTCCCTTTATCAAGACGGCGCTGCTGCCGCTGGGTCTTTTCTTCCTGGCCGTGGGCGTGTTCGTCATCGCCGGCGCCGCCAATGCGGTGAACTTCACCGACGGGCTGGACGGATTGGCCATCGTGCCGGTGATGATCGCCGCCGCCACCTTCACCCTGATCGTGTATCTGGTGGGCAATGAGCGCTTCGCCGCTTACCTGCAGATTCCCTATATTGAATATGCCGGCGAGCTGGCGATTTTCCTGGCGGCGCTGGTGGGCGCAGGGCTGGGCTTTCTCTGGTACAACGCCCCGCCCGCCGCCATCTTCATGGGCGATACCGGATCGCTGCCGCTGGGCGGCGCGCTGGGCGTGGTCGCCGTGGCGGTCAAGCATGAGATCGTGCTGGGCATTGTCGGCGGGCTCTTTGTGGTCGAGACCGTGTCGGTTGTCGTCCAGGTGATCTCCTTCAAGCTCACCGGCAAGCGCGTCTTCCGGATGGCGCCGATCCATCACCATTATGAACAGCTGGGCTGGACCGAGCCCACCATCGTGATCCGCTTCTGGATCGTGGCGGTGGTGCTGGCGCTGCTCGGCCTTGCAACCTTGAAGCTTCGCTAGATGATCCCCAGCCGCGCCTTCGCCAATCGCACTGTCGCCATCTTCGGCCTGGCCCGCACCGGGCTGGGCGCGGTGCGCGCGCTGGTGGCCGGCGGCACAAAGGTGATCGCCTGGGACGATGACAGCAACGCCCGCGATTTGGGCGGCCAGGAAGGCGCCGAGCTGATGCCCTGGCGTGAATGGCCGTGGGAGAATATCGCCGCCCTGATCCTGTCGCCCGGCGTGCCGCTGACCCATCCCAAGCCCCATGGCGTGGTGGAACATGCCAATCGCGCCAAGGTGCGCATCATCGGCGATGTCGAATTGTTCGCCCATGAGATCCGCCCGGATCCCAACGGCGCCGCCAAGGCGCCGGTGATCGCCATCACCGGCACCAACGGCAAGTCCACCACCACCGCGCTGGTGGGCCATATCCTCACCCAATGCGGGTTCGACGCCCAGATCGGCGGCAATATCGGCAAGTCGGTGCTGGAACTGTCACCCCCGGCGCCCAAGACCATCTATGTGCTGGAAATGTCCAGCTTCCAGATCGATTTGGCGCCGGGCCTGACGCCGGATGTCGGCATCCTGTCCAACCTGTCGCCCGATCATATCGACCGCCACGGCACGATGGAGAATTACGCCGCCATCAAGGCGCGCCTGATGCGCCAGACCGCCAAGGACGGCCAGGTCGCCATCGGCGTGGACGATGCCTATTCCTCCGCCATCTTCACGCAAGCGTCCGCCGGCGGCGGCGCCCAGGCCCATCCGGTTTCGGTGGGCAAGGTGCTGGGCCGCGGCATCTTTGTGGTGGACGGCACGCTGTACGACGCCATGGGCGCGCGGGCGGTGAGGGTGATGGACATGGCCGCCGCCACGCGGTTGCCGGGCGCGCACAACTGGCAGAATGCGGCCCTGGCCTATGGCGCGGTGCGGCCCTTTGTTTCGGATATCAAGGCCATCGCCGCCGCCATCACAAGCTTTCCCGGCCTGGCGCACCGGATGGAAGATGTCGGCCATATCGGCAAGGCCGTCTTCATCAACGATTCCAAGGCCACCAATGCCGACGCCACGGCCCGCGCCCTGGCGGTCTATCCCGATATTTTCTGGATCGCCGGCGGCAAGCCCAAGGAAGGCGGCATCGAGGCGCTCAGCGAATATTTCCCGCGGGTGAAGAAGGCCTATCTGATCGGCGAAGCGGCGCCGGCGTTCGCGCGCACCCTGGACGGCAAGGCGCCTTATGACATGTCCGGCACACTCGATGTCGCCGTCGCCGCGGCTGCCGCCGATGCCGCCGCCTCGCCCGCGCCGTCGCCGGTGGTGCTGCTGTCGCCGGCTTGCGCCTCTTACGACCAGTTCAAGGATTTCGAGCAGCGCGGCGATGTCTTCCGCAGCCTGGTGGCGAAACTGCCGCGCGATGTGAAGGTGGCCTGATGAACCGCTCCCACAATACCGGCTTTTCCAACTGGTGGTTCACCGTGGACCGCGTCGCGCTTCTTTGCATGCTGGGGCTGGCCGGGATCGGGCTGATGCTGGCATTCGCCGCCAGCCCCGCCATCACCGGTGGGCCGCTTTCGGCCGGCGACTTCCGCTATACCGCGCGCCAGGTGGTGTTCGCCTTCATGGCCGTCGGCATTCTGTGTTCGGTGTCGCTGCTGACCTTGCGCCAGATCCGCCTGTTGGCGGCGGTGACCTTCGCCTGCGCCCTGATCGGCTCGTTCCTGGTGCTGTTCATCGGCGCCGATGTGCTGGGCGCGCGCCGCGAGCTGGATCTGGGCGCCTTCGCACTGCAGCCGTCGGAATTTTTGAAGCCCAGCTTTGCCATTCTGGCCGCCACCATCCTGGCCGACCGACAGCCGCTGGCCATGCCCAAGCCGGTGGTGACGTTCCTGGTGCTGCTGCCGGCCCTTTGCATCCTGCTCAAGCAGCCCGATGTGGGCCAGACCGGCCTGCTGCTCTGCCTGTGGGGCGGCATGCTCTTCTTCTATGGCGTCTCCTTTGTATGGGTCGGCGCGGGCCTGGGCGTGGTCGGCGCCCTGGGCGTGTTGGCCTATGAGATTTTCCCGCATGTCCATCGCCGCGTGGACCAGTATCTGGGCCATTCGGAAACCGGCTATCAGGCGGGCCTGGCGCTGAAGGCCTTCGCCCATGGCGGGTTGACCGGCGTGGGACCAGGCGCCGGTACCGTGAAATATCGTATTCCCGACGTGCATTCCGACTTCGTCTTTGCGGTGGCGGGAGAGGAGTTCGGCTTCCTGCTCTGCGGCTTGATCGCCCTGATGTTCTGCATCCTGACCGTGCGGCTGTTGTTGCGTTCGGCGGCGGCCCGCGAGCCCTTTGCCCAGTTGGCGGGCGCCGGCCTGGCGCTGGTCACCGCCGTTCAGGCTTTCATCAATATGGGTGTGGCGGTGTCGCTGCTGCCGGCCAAGGGCATGACCTTGCCCTTTATCTCTTATGGCGGTTCTTCGCTGTTTGCCGTCGCCCTGACCATGGGCTTTGCCCTGGCGGTGACCCGACAGCGTCCCAACATCCGCCTGACCACCCGCGATGATCCCAGCTTCTTCATGGTGCGGGCATGAGCGTGATCGTGTTGTCAGCGGGCGGTACCGGCGGCCATCTGTTTCCCGCCCAGGCGCTGGCGGGCGAGCTGGCGCGGCGCGGCTGCGAAATCGTGGTGATGACCGACAGCCGCTTTGCCAATTATGCCACCCATTTCCCGCGCGCCCGGATCGAAACCGTGCCGTCCTCGCCGTTCAACGCCATCCTGGCGCCGTTCAAGATCGCCGCGGGCATCGTCATCGCTTTCGCCAAGCTGCTGCGGCTCAAGCCCGATGCGGTGATCGGCTTTGGCGGTTATCCGAGCGTGCCGGTCATGCTGGCCGCGATCCTGGCGCGCCTTCCCACCGGGATCATCGAACAGAATGCCGTGGTCGGCCGCGCCAACCGGCTGGTGATGAACAAGGTGAAGCTGGTGGCCGCCGCTTTCCCCATCGCCCGTTTCGCGCCCCAGGACGAATCCAAGATCGTGCTGACCGGCAATCCCCTGCGCCCCGAAGTCGAGGCGCTGTGGGCCACACCTTATAATGTGCCCGAGGCGAGCGGGCCGCTGCGCCTGTTGGTATTCGGCGGCAGCCAGGGCGCAAGGGCCTTGAGCAAGATCGTGCCCGCCGCCCTGACCCGGCTGCCGCATGACATGAAGATGCGCCTGTCGGTGGTGCAGCAATGCCGTCCCGAGGACATTGAAGAAGTCCGCACCATCTACGGCAATGCCGAGATCCGCACCGAGCTGCAGACATTCTTCACCGACCTGCCGCGCCGCATGGCCGAAACCCATCTGGTGATCGCCCGTTCCGGCGCCGGCACGGTGGCCGAGCTGATGGCCATTGGCCGTCCCGCCATCCTGGTGCCGCTGCCCGGCGCGCTGGACGACAACCAGACGCCCAATGCCGATATATTGGCCCGCGCTCAGGCCGGCTGGCGGGTGGCGGAACGTGAATTGAGCCCGGATTCATTGGCCCAGATGCTCATCAGGATTTTCGCCGATCCGCTGGACCTGGCCCGTCGCGCCGCCGCCGCGCACGCTCTGGCCACGCCCAATGCCGCCGGCAAGCTGGCGGATGCGGTTCAATCTTTGACGCGGAGGGCGGCGTAATGGCGACCGTGACCACCCGCGTTCCGCTGGATATCGGCGCCATCCATTTCATCGGCATCGGCGGCATCGGCATGTCGGGCATCGCCGAGATCATGCACAATCTGGGCTACAAGGTTCAGGGCTCGGATGCCGCCGAGAATGCCAACGTCAAGCGGCTGCGCAGCCTGGGCATCACCATCCATGTCGGCCATAACGCCGGTAATCTGAAAGACGCCCATGCGGTGGTCTATTCCTCGGCGGTCAAGCCGGGGAATGTCGAGTTCGACGCCGCGCGCATGCAGGGCCTGCCGCTGGTGCGCCGCGCCGAGATGCTGGCCGAGATCATGCGCCTGCGTTCCTGCATCGCCATTGCCGGCACCAACGGCAAGACCACGACCACGACCTTGGTCGCCGCGCTGCTGGATGCCGGCGGCCTGGACCCCACCGTGGTAAATGGCGGCATCATCAATGCCTATGGCACCAATGCGCGTCTGGGCGCCGGCGAATGGGTGGTGGTGGAGGCCGACGAATCCGACGGCACCTTCCTGCGCCTGCCGGCCAGCGTGGCGGTGGTGACCAACGAAGATCCCGACCATCTGGATTTCTACGGCACTTTCGACGCCATGCGCGACGCCTTCCAGCGCTTTGTCGAAAACGTGCCCTTCTATGGTTTCGCGGTGCTGTGCATCGACCATCCGGAAGTGCAGGCCATGGTGGGCCGCATCACCGACCGGCGCATGATCACCTATGGCTTTTCCCCCCAGGCCGACGCGCGGGCGGTGAATGTCAGCTTCTCCGAAGGCGTTTCGCATTTCGACATGGTGTTCACCGACCGCCGCAAGGGCACGGAAACGCGGCTGGACAGGCTCAGCCTGCCCATGCCGGGCGAGCATAATGTGCAGAATGCCATGGCCGCCATTGTGGTGGCGCGCGAGCTGGGCGTGAAAGACGACGTGATCGCCAAGGGCTTGGCGGGGTTCCGCGGCGTCGGCCGCCGCTTCACCAAGGTGGGCGAAGTGAACGGCACCGCCATCATCGACGATTACGCCCACAATCCCTTCAAGATCGCCGCCGCGGTCAAGGCAGCGCGCCAGGCCTATGCCGGTCCCATCGTGGCGGTGGTGCAGCCGCATCGCTACACGCGGCTGCGCGACACCTTCGAGCAGTTCGCCACCTGTCTCAATGATGCCGATGTGGCGGTGATCGCGCCGGTCTATGCCGCGGGCGAACAACCGATCGAAGGCATCAGCCGCGATACTTATGCCGAAGCACTGCGCGCCCATGGCCACCGCAATGTCATCACCATCGAGGGCGAAGACGACCTGGCCGCCGCGGTGGCGCCCTATGTCAAGCCGGGCGCCTGCATCGTCGGCACCGGCGCCGGTTCCATCACCGGCTGGATGCACAACCTTCCCAAGAAATTGGAGGGCCTGGTTTGATGATGACGCGGCCTTGCGACATGCTTCCGCCGGTGCGCGGCTCGCTGACAATGGGCGCGGCCTTGAAGGATCTTGTCTGGTTTCGCGCCGGCGGTCCCGCCGAAATCCTGTTTCGTCCGGCTGATGCCGATGACCTGGCAAGTTTCCTCGCTGCCAAGCCGGAAGAGTTGCGCGTCTCGGTGATCGGCGTGGGCTCAAACCTTCTTGTGCGCGATGGCGGCATTCCCGGCGTGGTGGTGCGCCTGTCCTCGGCGTTCGGCAAAATTGAAACAGATGGCTTGCGCGTGCGCGCCGGTGCCGCGGCGCTGGATGGCGCGGTGGCGCGCGCCGCCGCCGATGCCGGTATCGCCGGTCTTGAGTTCCTGCGCGGCGTGCCCGGCACCATCGGCGGCGCCCTGAAGATGAATGCCGGCTGCTATGGCAGCGAAGTCAAAGACGTGTTTGTCGAAGCCACCGCAATCGACGAAAAAGGCAATAAAGTCAGGCTTTCCAGCGCCGACATGGAGTTTGCCTACCGCAAGGCGCAAGGCGCGCGAGACGGGCTGATTTTTGTCGAGGCGGTGTTCGAAGGCCGCAAGGATGAGCCCGCCGCCATCCGCGCCCGCATGGAAGAGCTTTCCGCCAACCGGGAAGCCAGCCAGCCCATCAAGTCCAAGACCGGCGGCAGCACTTTCAAGAATCCGGCCGGCCACAAGGCCTGGCAGCTGGTGGATCAAGCCGGTTGCCGCGGCCTGATGATCGGCGGCGCCCAGGTCAGCGAGAAGCACACCAACTTCCTGATCAACACCGGCGAGGCAACCGCCGCCGACTTGGAAGCCCTGGGCGAAGAAGTCCGCCGCCGGGTCAAGGAAAAGTCCGGCGTGACGCTGGAATGGGAAATCAAGCGGGTGGGCGTCACATGACGAACTTCCGCAAGATCGCCGTGCTGATGGGCGGCATGTCCGCCGAACGCGAAGTCTCGCTGTCCTCGGGGCGCGGCGTGGTCGCGGCATTGCGCGAGGAAGGCTTTGACGCCGCGCCGCTCGATCCCGGCCCCAATCCCGGCCAGCAACTGTTCGACGCCAAGCCCGATGCAGTCTTCAATGCGTTGCATGGCCGCTTTGGCGAAGACGGCACGGTGCAGGGCCTGCTGGAATTGATGCGCATCCCTTACACGCACTCCGGCGTGCTCTCGTCGGCGCTGGCGATGCACAAGGAGCGTACCAAGGACGTCTATCGCGCCGCCGGCCTGCCGGTGGTCAAGTCCATCGTCGCCGACCGCCGCGAGGCGGCCAAGGCGCATCTGATGGAGCCGCCCTATGTCATCAAGCCGGTGAATGAAGGCTCCTCCGTCGGCATCTACATCATCCGCAAGGGCGACAACCGTCCGCCCGCCGAACTCGGCGCCGACAACTGGAATCTCTCCAGCGAAATGATGGTGGAGGAATTCGTGCCGGGCCGCGAACTGACCGTCAGCGTGATGGGTGACCGCGCCCTGGGCGTGACCGAGATCACCACCGATCTGGAATTCTACGATTACGAAGCCAAGTATGCGCCCGGCGGTTCCAGGCACGTCATCCCGGCGCAGATTCCGCAAAAGGCGACGGACCAGGCCATGGAATTGGCCATCGCCGCGCACAAGGCGCTGGGCTGCCGCGGCGTCACCCGCACCGATTTCCGTTACGACGACACCGATGCGCGCCAGCGCATGATCCTGCTGGAAACCAACACCCAGCCGGGCATGACCCCGACCTCGCTGGTGCCCGAGCAGGCTGCCCATGTCGGAATGAGTTACGCCAAATTGTGCCGTTGGATTGTGGAGGACGCGTCATGCGATCGGTGAATGTGGAACGCAAGGGCCGCGCCAAGGCGCGCACCCAGACGGTGCGCACCTCCAGCCGCCGCGAGCTTTCCGCCGTGCAGCCGGGCAGCGCCCGCCGCGGCAAGGATGCCGGACCCATGGGCCGATTGACGGCGCGCCTGGCGCTCCTGGTGCGCCGTCCCATGATGGCGCTGTGCGGCTTGCTGGTGGTGCTGGTGCTGCTGGGCGCGTTGCTGGCCAGCGGCGTGATCGGGCGCGGCTATCATGCGGTGGGGCGCGGTATCACCGCCGTCACCGCCGATGCCGGCTTTGGCATTTCGGAGATTCACATCACCGGCAATCGCCGCACCCCCTATCGCCAGGTGCTGGAAGTCTTGGCCATGAAGCCCGGCCAGTCCATCTTCAGCGCCGATCTGTGGAGCTCCCAGAACCGCCTGGCGCGGCTGGAATGGATTGCCAGCGCCGAGATTCATCGCCGCTATCCCGACGCCATCTATGTGACCTTGGTGGAGAAGCGGCCTTTCGCCCTGTGGCAGCCGCCCGCCAATACCAGGGGCGAAGCCCCAATCACCGTGGTGGAACGCAATGGCCGCCCCATCACCAGCCATGACGTGGAAAAATTCCGCCGCCTGCCCAAGCTGGTGGGCGCGGGCGCACCGGCCGCCGCCGCCGACCTGGTGGATGCGGTGCAGGGCAAGCGCGCCATTGCCGCGCGCATCGCTGCCTATTCCCGCATTTCCAATCGCCGCTGGAACCTGATCCTGGATGACGGCGTGGTGGTGCAGCTGCCCGAAACTCAATGGCAAAAGCAGCTGGACGCGCTGGAGCACCTGATCGTGGACAGCGCCATCCTGGAACGCGACGTCACCGAAATCGACCTGCGTTCGCCGACGCATTATTTCTTCCTTCTCAAGAATGGCGACAAGAAGGATGTGGAACGAGGAAAAGAGACATGAACCAGACGGTTCGCTTGCGCGTGAACAATGAAATCCCCGCTTACCGCACCGGCCTTGTGTCGGCGCTGGATGTCGGTTCCTCCAAGATCGTCTGCGTCATCGGCCAGGCCGAGGCCGGCTCGCTGAAGGTGCTGGGCAGCGCCTTGCGCGAATCCAGCGGCCTAAAGGCGGGCACCGTCACCAGCCTGGAACAGGCCGAGGATTCCATCCGCGACTGCGTCGCCGCCGCCGAGAACATGGCCGATGCCCGCATCCAGAATGTGCTGATCAGCGTCAATTGCGGCCAGCCGGTGTCGGTCACCAGCCGCACCGTGATGTCGCTGGACGGCGCGCTGGTTTCCGACAATCACCTGCGCGCGCTGTTGGCCGATGGCCGGGCCCGCGCCAAGCTGGAAGGCCATGAGATCATCCAGTCGGCGCCCACGACCTATGTGGTGGACGAAGCGCGGGGCGTGAAGAACCCGTCGGGCATGTTCTGCCAGCGCATCGGCGTCGCCATGCATGCGGTGGCGGTCAAGCCCAGCCCCTTGCAGAATCTCAAGCTGGCGGTGGAACGCTGTCATCTCAATGTGGTGGGCTCGCTGTTCGGCGCCTATGCCTCGGGCCTGTCCACCCTGACCGAGGATGAAAAGCAGATCGGCGCCACCGTGATCGACATGGGCGGCGGCACCACCTCCATCGCCGTGTTCCTGGAAGGCCATCTGGTCCATGCCGATGTGGTGCCGGTGGGCGGCTTTGCCGTCACCAGCGACATTGCCCGCATGCTGGCCGCGCCCCTGGCCGCGGCCGAGCGCACCAAGACCCTTTACGGCGCCGCGATGGGCGAGATGGATGGCGGGGCCGATGTGGTTTCGGTCGCCCAGATGGGCGAGGAGGGTGACGATGCCGCCTTGCGCCTGCCGCGTTCCATGCTCACCCGCATCATCCAGGCCCGCTTGGAAGAGATTTTTGGCGAGGTCCAGACCCGGCTGCGCGCCTCCGGCTTCGACGTGGCGGCGGGCCGGAGAGCCGTCCTGACCGGCGGCGCCTGCCAGCTGGCCGGCACCCGCGAACTGGCCGCCCGCATCTTGAACAAGCAGGTCCGAATCGGCCGGCCCCAGGCCTTCACGGGCCTGGCCGCCGCTTCGGCCGGCCCGGACTATGCCACCGCCATCGGCCTGTTGATGGCCGGGGCGACCATGCCCCCGGAACTGCTCAATCCGGACATCGCCCTGGGACACCGCCAGGACAAGAACGAAAGCTGGCTCAGCCGGTTGACCCGCAGGTGGCTCTAATGATTCAACAATACAACAGCGAATCAGTTGGGAATTCTGGCGTGCCGCAAGGTGATCGAAACATCTCAATGAGGAGAATCTAATAATGGCGATCAACCTTAAAGTCCCCGAGACCAAAGAACTGCGTCCCCGCATCACCGTATTGGGCGTGGGCGGCGCCGGCGGCAATGCCGTCAACAACATGATCGAAGCCGGCCTGGAAGGGGTCGACTTCGTGGTCGCCAACACCGATGCCCAGGCTCTGGCCCAGTCCAAGGCCACCCGCCGCATCCAGCTTGGCGTTTCCACCACTGAAGGCCTGGGCGCGGGCGCCCAGCCGGAAGTCGGCCGTGCCGGCGCCGAGGAATCCCTGACCGAGATCATGGAGCAGCTTGCGGGCGCGCACATGGTGTTCATCGCTGCCGGCATGGGCGGCGGCACCGGCACCGGCGCCGCCCCCGTCATCGCGCGCGCGGTGCGCGAGGCCGGCATCCTGACCGTCGGTGTCGTCACCAAGCCATTCAGCCTGGAAGGCGACCGCCGCATGCGGGTGGCCGAAAGCGGCATCCAGGAGCTTCAGCGCTTCGTCCATACCTTGATCGTCATTCCCAACCAGAACCTGTTCCGCGTCGCCAATGAACGCACCACCATGGCCCAGGCTTTCGCCATGGCCGATGAAGTGCTGCATGCCGGCGTGCGCGGCGTCACCGATCTGATCGTGATGCCCGGCCTGATCAACCTGGACTTTGCCGACATCAAGTCGGTGATCAGCGAGATGGGCAAGGCGATGATGGGCACCGGCGAGGCCGAGGGCGCGGAACGCGCCATGAAGGCCGCCGATATGGCGATTTCCAATCCGCTCTTGGACGATGTCACCATGAAGGGCGCCAAGGGTGTGCTCATCAACATCACCGGCGGTCCGGACCTGATGCTGTTCGAAGTCGAACAGGCCGCCAACCGCATCCGTTCGGAAGTGGACCCGGACGCCAACATCATCTTCGGCAATACCATCCTGGAGGACATGGAAGGGCGCATCCGCGTTTCCGTGGTCGCCACCGGCATCGATGCCGAGCAGATGCGCATTTCGCCGCAGGACAAGGTGCGCCCCCTGCATCCGCACCTGAACCTGAAGTCGCCGGCCCGCACCGTCCAGCCCATCCCGGCGCCGGCGCCTCTGCCGGTGACCAATCCGGTCCATGCCACCATGGACGCGCTGGCCACGGGAATGGGCGCGGAAAGAAGCCCTGTCGAGGACATGATCTTGGGCGGCGAGGAAGCGCCGGAAGTCGAAGCGGCGCCGGTCAAGTATGCCGTGACCGAAAGCTACCGTCCGGTGAACGAGCAGCCCTTTGCCACCAAACCCAAGGAAGAAAAGAAGGGCTGGGGCTTCTTCGGCCGCAAGAAGGCCGCGCCCGACATGCGGGCCGAGCCTATGGTTGAGCAGAGGGCGCCCGAACCGCGCGCCGCCGCGCCCCGCGCCACGGCCCAGACCATGCCGCCCATGCCCCAGCCCGAGCAGGCTGAGGCTCTGCGCGGCAAGGATGACGACCTGTTCCCCGATCACAAGCGGGACGAACAGTTCGAAATCCCCGCATTCCTGCGCCGCCAGTCGAACTAGGCCGGTTCCTGTACCCAATCGAAAAGGGCGGCCTCACGGCCGCCCTTTTTGTTTATAAGGTGCAGCCATGACTCCCCGCCGCACCATCGCCCGCGCCGTCACCGCCACCGGCACCGCCCTGCATGCCGGGGTGCCGGTGACCATGACCCTGGCACCCGGCGCATCGGGCAGCGGCATCGTGTTTCGCCGCACCGACCTCGGCACCGACATTGCCGCCCGCTATGACCAGGTCAGCGAGACACGGCTGGGCACGGTGATCGGGCAGGGCAGCGCCAAGGTCGGCGTGGTCGAGCATCTGATGGCCGCTGCCGCGGGGCTGGAGATCGACGACCTGGCTGTAAGCCTGGATGGACCGGAGCCGCCCATCCTGGACGGCGATGCGCTGTCCTATCTCGACCTTTTGGAAGGCGCCGGGCTGGCCGAACAGGCCCAGGCGCGCACCGTCATCAAGGTGCGACGCGAGGTGACGGTGGAAAGCGGCGATGCAAAAGCTTCGCTGCTGCCAGACAGCGCGCTGTCCTACACCTATGAACTCAGCTTTCCGGTGATCGGCGAGCAATATTACGCCTTCACCTTCAGCCGCGCCGGCTTTCGCGCCCAGATCGCGCCGGCCCGCACCTTCGGTTTCCTGAGCGAGCTGGAGGCGCTGAACAAGATGGACCTGGCCAAGGGCGCCTCCCTCGCCAACACATTGGCGCTGGACGAAAGTGGCGTGGTCAACCGCGAGCGCCAGCGATTTGCCGATGAGTTTGTGCGCCACAAGATCCTGGACGCCATCGGCGACATGGCGCTGGCGGGCGCGCCGCTGCTCGCCCGCTTCGAAGGGCGCAAGTCGGGCCATGCCACCAACAATGCCCTGTTGCGCAAGCTGTTTTCCGACCCCGCCAATTATGAACGGGTGGAACTCACCTGATAAACAGACACTTTCCTGAATCGGGGCGGTCACGGTATATAGGGCCAAAGCGGCGCGCCCCCGGCCCCACCCTCACGCTAAATCATTGATTTAACGTGGTAATCGCGCCCCAAGGATCGAAGTACCAGATATGATGCCTGCCCGGTTGAAGACTTTCGCGCGTGCCGCCCTTGTGGGCGCCGCCCTGGCCCTTGTGGCCGGCTGCTCGATCTTTAGCGGCAAGGACGACGAGACCAACAACGCCAACAAGGACGCCGCCGCTTACCGCGAGCGCAGCGTCGAGCTGATTTATGCCGATGGCTGGCGGGCGATCAATGCGGGGGCCTGGGACGTCTGCGCCGCCCAGTTCAACGAAGTAGACCGCCAGCATCCCTATTCGGTGTGGGCGCGCCGCGCCATGCTGATCAGCGCCTTCTGCTCCTATCAGGCCAACAATTACACCTACGCCATCGCCACCGCCGACCAGTATATTTCGCTGCATCCGGGCAGCAACGAAGTGGCCTATGCCTTCTATATCAAGGCGATTTCGCTGTACGAACAGATCGTGGATATCGGCCGCGACCAGTCCAACACCGAAGGCGCGCTGGTGGCGCTGCAGGACGTGGTGCAGCGTTTCCCCGATACCGAATATGCCCGCGACGCCACGCTGAAGATCGACCTGACCAACGATCACCTGGCCGGCAAGGAAATGGCGGTGGGCCGCTATTACCTCAATCGCGGCGATTTTATCGGCGCCATCAACCGCTTCCGCACCGTGGTCGACCAGTACCAGACCACCCCCCAGATCGCCGAGGCGCTGGAGCGCATCTGCGAGGCCTATTACAGCCTGGGGCTGGACCGCGAGGCGCAGACCGCCGCCGCGGTGCTGGGCAAGAATTATCCGGGCTCTAGCTGGTACAGGGACGCCTATAACATCCTGAAAGGCCGCAATTTGCGGCCGGTGGAAGACAAAGGCTCCTGGATCAGTAAGGCTTTCCGCCGGGTTCTTTGACGATTCGGGAAAAATGCTCGCGGCGCTGACCATCCGGGACATCGTGCTGATTGAGCAGGCGGCGCTGGAATTCGCGCCCGGCCTGAATGTGCTGACCGGCGAGACTGGGGCCGGCAAATCCATCCTGCTGGATTCCCTGGGTTTGGCCGTGGGCGGTCGTGGCCGCGCCAGTGTGCGGGCCGGGGCGAGCCAGGGCTCCGCCACCGCCGTGTTCGAGCCGGAAAAGAATCATCCCGCCTTTGGCCTGCTGGCGGAGCAGGCGATGGAAGCCGGGCCTGAGATCGTGCTGCGCCGGACCTTGGCCAGCGACGGGCGCAGCCGCGCCTTTATCAACGACCAGGTGGTCGGCGTGGCTCTGCAAAAGGACATTGGCAGCCTGCTGCTGGAAGTGCATGGCCAGCAGGACGATCGCGGGCTTTTCGACATCGCCACCCATCGCGCCTTGCTGGACGGGTTTGGCGGTCTGAACGGCGATGCGCAGACCGTGGCGGCGCTGTTCGGCGAATGGTCGGCGGCGCGCCAGGCGCTGGAGGATTTGAAGGCGCTGGCGGCGCGCGCCCAGGCCGAAGCCGATTTCGTCCGCGCCGCGGCCAGTGAGCTGTCCGATTTCGATCCCCAATCCGGCGAGGAAGAAAGCCTGGCCGGCGAACGCGCCCTGATGATGAATGCGGCGCGGATCGTGGAAGAGGTTTCCTCGGCGCTGGAATCCCTGTCGGGCGATCGCGGCGCGCAGTCGGGGCTGGCCCAGGCGATGAAGAAGCTCAGCCGCATGAATGAGGAAGCGCGCAAGATCGCCGCCCCGGCTGAAGCTGCGCTGGATCAGGCCTATGCCCTGGCCGAGGAGGCGCGGCGGGAGCTGGACTCTTTGCTGTCGCGTCTGGACAGCGACACCGGCGCGCTGGAGAAAAAGGAAGAGCGGCTGTTCGCGCTGCGGGCGCTGGCGCGCAAATACGGCACCACGCCGGACCAGTTGCCGGCGTTGCGCGATGAGTATGTTGCCAAACAGCAGGCGCTGAGCGAAGGCGGCAGCCAGATCAAGCAGGCGGAAAGCCGCGTCGCCGCCACGCGCGAGGCTTATCTGACGGCGGCGCGCAAACTGTCCAAATCGCGCGAAGGCGCTGCCAAAAAACTCGAAGCGGCTGTTGCCTCCGAACTGACGCCGCTGAAGCTGGGCCATGCCAAATTCCGCGTGGCGCTGGAAAAGCTGGACGACGACAAGGGGTTGGCTTCGGGGCTGGAAAAGATCGCCTTCGAGGTCGCCACGGTGGAAGGCGCCGCCTTTGGCGGGCTGGCCAAGATCGCTTCGGGCGGCGAGCTGGCGCGGTTCTCGCTGGCGTTGAAGGTGGCGTTGAGCCAGGTCTCGTCGCCCGCCGCCATGGTGTTTGACGAAGTGGACCGCGGCGTGGGCGGGGCGGTGGCCGATGCGGTGGGCGAACGCTTGCAGCGTCTGGCCGAGACCACGCAAGTCTTGCTGGTAACCCATTCGCCGCAGGTGGCGGCCCGCGCCGCGCGGCACTTCCGCATTTCGCGCGCCAAGGACAAAACGAAAATCGAATTGCTGGACGAAGATGAGCGGCTGGAAGAAATCGCCCGCATGCTGTCGGGCGCCAATGTCACCGCCGAAGCCCGCGCCGCCGCCAAGCGGCTGATGGCGGAAGCGGCGACGCCCGCCAAGAAACAGCGCAAGCGTGCTTAAAGCTGTCGAGAAGCTGAGCTCCGCCGAAGCGGAGAAGGAACTCGACCGGCTGGCGAAGGAAATCGCCCGTCATGACCGCGCCTATCATGGCGAAGACGCGCCGGAAATCAGCGATGCCGATTACGATGCCTTGCGCCGCCGCAACAGCGAGATCGAGGACCGTTTCCCGCTGCTGGTTCGGGCCGACAGTCCCAGCCACCGGGTCGGCGCCAGGGCGAGTGAAAAGTTCGCCAAGGTCACCCATCGCGTACCGATGCTGTCGCTGGACAATGCCTTCAGTGACGAAGATGTGGCCGATTTCCTGGGGCGGGTGCGGCGTTTCCTGGGCCTGAAGGATGACGAAGACATCCCCGTCACCGCCGAACCCAAGATCGACGGGCTTTCCGCCTCCCTGCGCTATGAGAATGGCGTGCTGGTGCAGGGCGCCACCCGCGGCGACGGCCAGGAAGGCGAGGACATCACCGCGAACTTGCGCACGATCGCCGACATTCCGTTGCGCCTGAAAGGCAAGCCGCCGGCCGTGCTGGAAGTGCGGGGCGAGGTCTATATGACCCATAAGGGGTTCGAAGCGCTGAACAAGGCGCAGGAAAAACACGGCAAGCCGACTTACGCCAATCCGCGCAATTCCGCCGCCGGCTCGGTGCGCCAGCTTGATCCTGCCATCACCGCGTCGCGGGCGCTGAATTTCTTTGCCTATACCTGGGGCGAGATTTCCGAGTTGCCCGCCAAGACCCAGAGCCGCATGCTGGAAAAGTTCGAAAGCTATGGCTTCAAGGTCAATCCGCTGGTCAAGCGTTGCGAGACGCTGAAGGAAATCCTGAAATTCTACGCCGACATCGGAGCCAGGCGCGCCAAGCTGGGCTATGACATTGACGGCGTGGTCTACAAGGTGGACCGGCTGGATTTGCAGGCGCGGCTGGGCTTTGTCAGCCGCAGCCCGCGCTGGGCCACCGCCCACAAGTTCCCCGCCGAACAGGCCGAAACGGTGCTGGAAGATATCGAGATCCAGGTCGGCCGCACCGGCAAGCTGGCGCCGGTGGCGCGGCTGAAGCCCGTCACGGTGGGCGGGGTGGTGGTGCAGAACGCCACCTTGCACAATGAAGACGAGATCGGCCGGCTGGACGTGCGCATCGGCGACACGGTGGTGATCCAGCGCGCCGGCGATGTGATCCCGCAGATTTTGCGGGTGATCGAGGGCAAGCGGCCCAAGAACGCCAAGCCCTACAAGTTCCCCGACAAATGCCCGGTCTGCGGCAGCCATGCCGTGCGGGAAGTGGACGAAAAGACCGGCAAGATGGATGTGGACCGGCGCTGCACCGGCGGCCTCATTTGTGATGCCCAGACCGTCGAAAGGCTGAAATATTTCGTCGGCCGCGACCAGTTCGACATTGAAGGGCTCGGCGGCACCCTGATCGAGCTGTTCCACAACAAGGGACTGTTGAAGGAGCCCGCCGATATTTTTGCCCTGACCGACAAGCCCGAGAAGGTCGCCAAGGTGCTGGCGGCGCATCGCGCCGCGCTGTCGGAAGAACGCCGTTCCGCCGAAGGCAAGGAACCGGTGAAGGCCGCCAAGGCCAAAAAGAAAGACGAGGGCGAGGGCAAGCAGGTCGAAAACCTGATGGAGGCGATCGAGCGCCGCCGCACCATCGGGCTTGATCGGTTGATCAATGCCTTGGGCATCCGCCATGTCGGCGAAACCACCGCGCGCCTCTTGGCGCGGCGTTACCTCAGCCTGGACGCCTTCCTCAAGGGCATGACGGGCGCCGATGCGCTGGAGGAATTGCAGCATATCGAGGGCATTGGCGGGGTGGTGGCCGAAGCCATCCATGAATTCTTCAACGAGCCGCACAATGTGCGGGCGCTGGGACGGTTGCTGGAATGGCTGACGGTGATGGACATGGCGGCGCCGGCCAAATCCTCGCCGGTGTCGGGCAAGACGGTGGTGTTCACCGGCACCCTGGAAAAGATGACCCGCCAGGAAGCCAAGGCGCGGGCCGAAGCCCTGGGCGCCAAAGTGTCAGGCTCGGTCTCGGCCAAGACCGACATCGTGGTGGCGGGGCCGGGCGCGGGCTCCAAGCTGAAAGAGGCGCAGAAGCACAATGTCCAGGTGCTGGACGAAGATGGCTGGCTGAAACTGATTGGGTGAGCATCCGGTGCGCTTTCGCACGAGCAGGTCCAGTGGACCTGCGAGAGGATGCGAACGCCGCGAGCTTGGCGAGCGGCCGGATTAAATGCTGCGCGTCGCCTTATCAAGCCACTTGCGCGTGTCTTCGTCCACCAGCGGGCCGATCACGTCGCGCACCCGGGCATGATAGATGTTCAGCCAGCCGCGCTCCGCATCGGTCAGCAGCGAGGATTCCACCAGGTTCAGGTCGATCGGCACCAGGGTGATGGTTTCAAAGCCCATCATCTTGCGCTCCCCGCCCAAATCTTCCGGCGGTGTCACCACCACCAGATTCTCGATGCGGATGCCGAAGGCGCCGGCCTTGTAGAAGCCCGGCTCATTGGAACAGACCATGCCGGGCTTCAAGGCCTGCATCACCGGCTTCTTGGAGATGTTCTGCGGTCCTTCATGCACCGACAGGTACGAGCCCACGCCGTGGCCGGTGCCGTGATCGTAATCGAGGCCCGCTTCCCACAAGGGCCGGCGGGCAAATGAATCCAGCTGCATGCCGATGGTACCGTCGGGGAAACGCGCAGTGGCCAGGGCGATATGGCCTTTTAAGACCCGGGTGAAGCGGTCGCGCATTTCCGCCGTCGGCTCGCCCACCATGATGGTGCGGGTGACGTCGGTGGTGCCGTCGGGATATTGCGCGCCCGAATCCAGCAGGAACATCTCGCCGGACGCGATGGTGCGGTTGGTGGAGCGGGTCACCCGGTAATGCACGATGGCACCGTTGGCGCCGGCCCCCGAGATCGTATCGAATGACACATCGCTCAAGACGCCGGTGGCGCGGCGGAAGCCTTCCAGGGTTTCGGCGGCGTCGATCTCGGTCAGGGCGCCGCCCGCGGCATTGGCCTCGAACCAGGCGAGATAGCGCGCCAGCGCCGCGCCGTCGCGGATATGGGCCTTGCGCATGCCTTCGATTTCGTGCGGGTTCTTGCAGGCCTTGGGAAGCTGGCAGGGATCGGGCGCCTGTTTGATCTTGGCGCCAGCTTTGGTGAGGCGGTCGAAAATGGCAGCCGCCGCGGTGGCGGGGTCCACCAGCACGCTCTTGCCCTTCATCGCGTCCAGGGCGGCGGCAAAGGCGGCGGGCTCCGCGACCCGCACGGCATTGCCCAGATGGGCCATCAATTCCGGCGTGCGCTTGGCGGGATCCAGGAACAGGTCGGCGCCGCCGTCTTCGTGCAAGATCGCAAACGCCAGGGTGAAAGGCGTGTGCGGCACGTCTTGCCCACGGATATTGAGCAGCCAGCACACCGAGTCCGACAGGGTGACAATCGCGGCATCGGCGCCGGCTTTTTTCAAGCCATCGCCCAGCTTCAGCCGCTTGGCCTCGCTCTGTTCGCCGGCGAGATTGAGGGCATGCGGCTTGGCGGGGGTCAGCGGCGGAGCGGGCTGGTCCGTCCACACCGCGTCAATCGGATTATCCTCCACCGCCACCAAGGTGCCGCCGGCTTTTTCCACCGCGGCCTTCAGGTGCATCACGCCATGCTGGGTGTGCAGCCAGGGGTCGTAGCCCAGCTTGGCACCCTTGGGCAGATTGTCGGGGATCCATCCCTGCGGGCCTTCGGCGACCAGGTCGCGCGGCTCGAACTGTCTGGTATCGGTCTGATTGCGGACTTGCAGCGTATAGCGGCCATCCACGAACACCGCCGCCTTGTCTTTCAGCACCACCGCCGCGCCGGCCGATCCGGTGAAAGATGTCAGCCAGGCCAAGCGCTCGGCATAGGCCGGCAGATATTCGCCCATATGCTGGTCGCTGTGCGGCACAACGAACCCGTCCAGCCCGCGCTTGGCCAGTTCGGCGCGCAGGGCCGCCAGCCGCGGCGCGCAGGTGGCGGGATCGGAAGTGTCGTCATACGTCTGGAAAGGCTTGTCCATTTGTGGACTTTAGCGCCGCGGTTTCTCCAGCACCAGCGCGCTCCAGGGGCCCATGCGCCGGGCCGCGACAAAGCGCAGGCTGCGGTAGAAGCTGGTCACCAGCTTTTCCTGGTTGTTCAATAGCCCCGACAACACCAGCACCGCGCCGGGCGCCAGCGCCTTGGTGATCTCGGGCGCCAGCCGGGTCAGCGGCCCCGCCAATATGTTGGCGATCAGAAGGTCATAAGGCGCACCCCGCGCCAGCACGGGATTGGCCAGCCCGTCGGCCACCACGGCGCGGACCAGCGGGCCGGCGCCATTGCCCATGGCGTTTTCGCGCGCCACCTCCACCGCCACCGGATCAATGTCCGACGCCAGCACGGCGCGCTTCCACAATTTGGCGGCGCCGATGGCGAGCAGGCCCGTGCCGGTGCCCAAATCCAGCACATTGCGAAAGCTGCGCTCGCGCGCCAGGTCGCTCAGCACGCCAAGGCACAAAGCCGTGGTCTCGTGATGGCCGGTGCCGAAGGCCAGGCCGGCTTCGATCTTCATGGGGATCACGCCATGGGGCACGGTGCCGGCGTCATGGGCGCCATAGACGAAAAAGCGCCCGGCCCGCACGGGCGGCAGGCCTTCCTGGCTCAGCCTGATCCAGTCCTGGTCGGGCAGGGGCTCCACCGTCACGGTGCGGCCGGCGATGCGCGACAGGTACGCGGCGTCGGGCGGCTCTGCATACAACGCTTCCACCACCGCGCCCTCGGCAAAGGGTTCTTCGGCGATCAGCACCGCCTGGGCGCTGCCGTCCAGCTCCAGGGCGGCGGCGGCATCGGCGGCCTCGGCCTTGGTGAGCGCGATGCTGGCTTTCCACAGGGGCGGTGAGGGCATAGGCTTGTCCGGCAATTTCGCCGCGATATGCGCGACTATGGAAGGCCGGTCAACCGGCCAGGGGAGAGATGTCATGAGAAGCATGATTGCCGCCGCCTTGTTGCTGTTCGCCTTGCCCGCCGCCGCGCAGGCCCAGACTCCTGACAGGCCCGTCAAGCTGTTCGCCTCTGCCGCCGAGGTGGATGCCGCCCTGGCCAAGGTGCGGGCCGAGAAGAAGCCCGGCAACAATGTCGTGGTGCTGGTGTCGGTGGGGCCTTATCCCACGGCGCTGGAATACCGCCTGCCCGGCGCGCCCCCCAGCGCCAGCGTGCACAAGGCCCAGGCCGAGCTGATCTATGTGGTGGCGGGCGGCTGCACCTTGATCACCGGCGGCACGTTGACGGATGCCAAGGACAATGGCGCCAATATGGGCGGCAGCGGCATCAGCGGCGGCACACCGCGCAAGGTGGCCACGGGTGACTGGATCATGGTGCCGCCCAACACGGCGCACCAATATGCCGATGTCCAGGGCGAGTTGGCGATGGTGACCTTGCACATGCCGATGACGCCGTAACACGGGGGACAACATGAAGCCGTTCCTGCTCGCCGGCTTGATGGCGATTGCGCTTCCCGCCGCCGCGCAGGAGCATGCGGCGCCGACCAAGCTGTTCGCCTCCGCCGCCGAAGTGGAAAGGGCGCTGGCCAGGGTCAAGGCGACACACAAGGGCGGCGACGCCAACACGGTGGAAGTGCTGGTGTCGGTGGGGCCCTATCCGGTACAGCTGGAATACCGCACCGGCACCACCCCGCCCAGCATCCACAAGGGCCAGGCCGAGCTGATCTATGTGGTGGACGGCGCCTGCACCCTGCTGCAGGGCGGCAGTTTGCTGGAGGCGGCGGGAACGCCGCCCACCCTGCACGGCACGTCTATCAAGGGCGGGGTGCCGCACCGCATAGCCAAGGGCGATTACGTGATGGTGCCGCCCGACACGCCCCACTGGTACACCAAGGTGGAAGGCAAGTTTGTCAGCGTGACGCTGCACATGCCGATCAAGGCGCAGTAGTCAGGCGCGGCTGACGAACTGGTCGATCACCCGTTTCTCGCCGGCCTTGTCGAATTCCACCGTCAGCTTGTTGCCTTCGACATAGCGCACCCGGCCATAGCCGAACTTCTGGTGGAACACCCGGTCGTCGCGCTGATATTGCGAGGCGCCGGGATCGGAGGTCTGCACGCTCCAGGCCTGGGCCTCGATCAGCGGCGGGCGGCTGCGCACCGCGCCGGCGGCGGCGCGGTTGGCCTGGGCGCGCTTCCAGCCGGGTGAATCGTAAGAACTTCCGAAACTGGCCGCATTCTCATTGTCGCGGAATCCGGAATACCCGCCGTAAAAGCCTTCATCCACCGTGGCATCCACATGATCTTCGGGGATTTCCTTGATGAAGCGCGACGGCAAGGCGCTTTGCCAGCTGCCATGCACCCGGCGGTTGGCGGCAAAGGAAATGCGGATGCGCTGGCGCGCCCTTGTTAAGCCCACATAGGCCAGGCGGCGTTCCTCTTCCAGTCCGGCCAGGCCATTCTCATCCATGGTGCGCTGGGACGGGAACAGGCCTTCTTCCCAGCCGGGCAGGAAAACGGTGTCGAACTCCAGCCCCTTGGCGGCATGCAGGGTCATCAGATTGATGCGGTCGCCCGATTCATCCTGGGCGATTTCCATCACCAGCGACACATGCTCCAGAAAGGCGGCAAGGGATTCAAAACCCTCCATGGAGCGGACAAACTCTTTCAGATTGTCCAGCCGGCCCGGCGCTTCGGCCGACTTGTCGGCTTTCAGCATGTCGGTATAGCCCGATTCATCCAGCACCATTTCCGCCAGCTCGGTATGGGGCAGCACCTTGGCGGTCTCGCTCCAGCGCGTGAAATTGGCGGCCAGTTCGCCCAGCGCCTTGCGCGCCTTGGGGGGCAGCTCATCAGTGTCGGCAATCTCGCGCGCCGCCGCCAGCAAGGGCAGCGACCTTGCGCGGGCGTAGGCATGCAGGCTGGCGACCGAGGCATCGCCGATGCCGCGCTTGGGCTTGTTGACGATGCGCTCAAAGGCCAGGTCGTCATCGCCTTGCGCGATCAGGCGCAAATAGGCCATGGCATCGCGGATTTCCTGGCGCTCATAAAAGCGCGGGCCGCCGATCACCCGATAGGGCAGGCCCAGCGAAATAAAGCGATCTTCAAATTCGCGCATCTGGAAGGAGGCGCGCACCAGCACCGCCATCTGGGCAAAGGCGTTGTTCTGGCGGTGCAGGTCTTCGGCATCGGCCGAGACATTGCGGGCTTCTTCCTCGGCGTCCCACACCCCGGCGACTCGGATTTTCTCGCCCGGCTCGCCCTCGGTCCACAAGGTCTTGCCCAAGCGGCCTTTGTTCGCCGCGATCAGGCCGGAGGCTGCGCCCAGGATGGCGGGCGTGCTGCGATAGTTGCGCTCCAGGCGGATGACCTTGGCGCCCGGAAAGTCGCGCTCAAAGCGCAATATGTTTTCCACTTCCGCGCCGCGCCAGCCATAGATGCTCTGGTCGTCGTCACCGACGACGCAGACATTGCCCGATCCCTTGGCCAGCAGGTTCAGCCACAGATATTGAACGACATTGGTGTCCTGGTACTCGTCCACCAGCATGTAGCGGAAGCGGTCGCGGTAATCGGCCAATATGTCGGGATTGGTCTTGAGGATGTGCAGCGTCTCCAGCAGCAGGTCGCCAAAGTCGGCGGCGTTCAGCGCCTTCAGCCGCTCCTGATACTGGTGATAAAGCGACTTGCCCTTGCCGAAGGCATAGCCTTGCGCTTCGCCTTCCGAAACATCGCCGGGCCGCAAGCCGCGGTTCTTCCAGCCATCGATCATGCTGGCCAGGGTGCGGGCCGGCCAGCGCTTCTCGTCCACGCCTTCGGCCTCGATCAGCTGCTTCATCAGCCGAAGCTGGTCGTCGGTGTCCAGAATGGTGAAATTGGATTTCAGCCCCGCCAGCTCGGCATGGCGGCGCAGCATCTTGGCGCCGATGGAGTGGAAGGTGCCCAGCCACTGCATGCCTTCGACCACACCACCGATCAGCGCACCGATGCGCTCCTTCATTTCGCGTGCCGCCTTGTTGGTGAAGGTGACGCACAGGATCTGTCCCGGCCAGGCGCGGCGGGTGGCCAATATATGGGCCAAGCGGGTGGTGAGGACGCGGGTCTTGCCGGTGCCGGCGCCGGCCAGCACCAGCACGGGGCCGTCCACCGCCTCCACCGCCGCGCGCTGTTCGGTGTTCAGGCCCGCGAAATAGGGCGGCTCGCGTGGAATCGGCGCGGGCGAAGATTGCTCTTCAAACGCGGAATCCAGCGGGTCGGAATAGCGGTCGCCATAATCGCTCATGGCGTACCGGCGGAATCGAGAGGCATGAGAACGATAATAGAACGCGGGGGCATAAAAGCCCATCTAATTATCGTCCGGGTCCTTTTCCAGCTTGTGGCCGGACAGTTTGCCCTCGGCTTTGTCTTTGCGCGCTTCGGCAAGGTTCCGCAAAGCCTTTGGCGTGCCGTGCTTGACGCGATTGGCCTCGGCGGTCTTGTCCTTGTCCGCCTTGGCGCGGGCCTTGCGCGCCTTATTGAGATTGACGATCTCAGCCATTTTCCTTGGCCTGGGCGCGGGCATAGGCCGGGCGGCTGGTGACGCGCTTCACATAGGCTTCCAGCAGCGGCGTCGATTCCAGCAGCGGCGAGCCCATGAATTGCTTGAAGGTGGTGGCGATCAGGATGTCGGCGGCGCTGAATTTTTCGCCCAAGATGAAGGGGCTTTTTTCCAGGGTGGCGTTGATGAAGGCCATCACTTCATCGGTCTTGACCCAGCCGGCGACGCCGCGCGGGACTTCCCATTTCATATAGGCGCTCATCCAGGCCGGCTCCATCACCCCGGCGTAATAGGCCAGCCAGGAGACATAGGCGCCGCGTTTGGGGTCGCCCACCACGGGCCCGATGCCGTTCTGGGTGAACTTGTCGGTGAGATAAAGCGCGATGGCGCTGGATTCGAATACCAGCGTGTCGCCGTCCTTCAGCGCCGGCGACTTGCCATGGGGATGGGGATTTTCCGGATCGACGCCGCCCGAGCCGTCGGGGCGGCGGATATTGGCGATGCGGTGGATTTCATAGGGCGCGCCCAATTCTTCCAAGAGGAAAATGAAGCGCGACGAGCGGGTGCGGGGATGGTGATAGAGGGTCAGCATCCCAAAATGCTATTGCCTGGCGGCAAGGGCGTAAAGCCTGAGTGCGCTGGCCAGGGGTCGCTCGCCGCGCGATGCGTCAATCTGGGCCACCAGCGCCGCCAGGCTGATGCCTTGTTTGCGGGCAGTTTCGTCAATCACCGCCCAGAACTCCGCTTCCAGCGCAACACTGGTGCGATGCCCGGACAGGGAGAAGGAGCGCTTCTTCAGGCTCATCGGCCTACTTCCGATTTACGAAGAGGGCGCCAGTCCAGCACATCCAGTTCCTTGGCCAGTTTCGCGCCGCCGGGCCTGGGCGGCATCAGCACGACGGGCTTTTTCAGGCCTGTGACAGCGCCCGCGGCGATCACGGCATTGCGGTCGGTCCAGCCATCGGTGTCCAGCAGCCGCACCCGGCCCCATTGCCGGCGCATCGCCCGCACCAGGTTGTCGGGCGTGGCATCGTCATCGTCTGCCACGATCACATTCATCAGGAACAGCGCGCCCTGCCGTTTCATGCGCGATTTGGCGAGCTTGAAGAAAGCCGGCTGCATGAAGGCGGCCGGCATGCCGCCTTCGCCAAAGGCGTCCAGCACAATGGCGTCATGGCGTGCGCGGTTCTGCTTCAGATAGTCGATGCCGTCCGCGACATGGCAGCTCACCGAATCGGGCAACTGGAAATACTTGCGCGCGATGTCGAAGCTGAACTTGTGCAAGTCCACCACCGTCACCTGGACGTTGCTGCGCACCAGCATGGTGGCCAGGGTGCCGCCGCCGCAGCCGATCATCAGCACGTCGCGCGCGCCCGCCTGCATCAGGAAGAAATACATGGCGTGGATATAATCGGCCGTGGACACGCCCGCCGCGTCGGCCGCGCTCTGGTGATATTCCCTCTGCCAGTAACTGATCTTGCCGGTCTTTCTGTCCTGGATAATGTAATGGCCGGGCGCGGGAATGATGCGGTTGGTGGAACTCAAATCCTTGTCATTCCCGCGTGTGGCTCACTTCGGCGCGATCATGTCGGCAGGCTTCACCACGGCGTCGAATTCCGCCTCGGTGACATAGCCGCCGCCCACCGCTTCCTGTTTCAGGGTGGTGCCGTTCTTGTGCGCGGTCTTGGCGATCTTGGCGGCATTGTCATAGCCGATCTTGGGCGCCAGCGCCGTCACCAGCATCAATGATCTTTCAAGACCCGCCTTGATATTGTCGCGCCGCGGCTCGATGCCCACCACGCAATTGTCGGTGAAACTCACCGCCGCATCGGACATCAGCCGCACCGACTGCAGGAAGTTGTACGCCATCACCGGATTGTAGACGTTCAGCTCGAAATGGCCCTGGCTGTCGGCGAAGGTCAGCGCCGCATGATTGCCGAAAATCTGGGCGCAGACCTGGGTCATGGCTTCGCACTGGGTGGGATTGACCTTGCCCGGCATGATGGAGGAGCCGGGTTCATTCTCCGGCAGCGCCAATTCGCCCAAGCCCGAACGCGGACCCGATCCCAGCAGGCGTATGTCATTGGCGATCTTGAATAGCGACGCGGCCACCGTGTTGATGGCGCCGTGGCTGAAGACCATGGCGTCATGGGCGGCCAGCGCCTCGAACTTGTTGGGCGCGGTGGTGAACGCCATGCCGGTGATCTTGGCGATCTTGTCGGCCACCATCTTGTCGAAGCCGATGGGGGCGTTCAGGCCGGTACCCACGGCGGTGCCGCCCTGGGCCAGCTCCATCAGCTTGGGCATGGTCTGTTCGATGCGGGCGATGCCGTTGGCGATTTGGGTGGCATAGCCGGAAAATTCCTGGCCCAGGGTGATGGGGGTGGCGTCCTGGGTATGGGTGCGGCCGATCTTGATGATGTCCGCCCAGGCGGTGACCTTGGCCGCCAGCGCGGTGTGCAGGTGCTTCAGCGCGGGCAGCAGCCGGTGCTGGATCTCCTCGGCACAGGCGATATGCATGGCCGTCGGGTATGTGTCATTGGACGACTGGCTCATATTGACGTGATCGTTGGGATGGACCGGCTTCTTGGAGCCCATGGTCCCGCCCATCATCTCGATGGCGCGGTTGGAGATCACTTCATTGGCATTCATGTTGGACTGGGTGCCCGATCCGGTCTGCCAGACGACCAGCGGAAAATGCTCATCCAGCTTGCCATCGATCACTTCCTGGGCGGCCTTGACGATGGTTTCGCCGATGGTCTTGTCCAATCCGCTCAGCGCCATGTTGGTTTCCGCGGCGGCGCGTTTGACGATGCCCAGCGCCCGGACCACCGGGGCCGGCTGCTTTTCCCAGCCGATCTTGAAATTGCCCAGGCTGCGCTGGGCCTGCGCGCCCCAATAGCGGCTGTCGTCAACCTCGATGGGTCCGAAAGTATCTGTTTCGGTGCGGGTCTTGGTCATGATCGTGTCTTTCGAAATTACTTCTTGCGAAATGAATCCAGGCTTACCACTTCGCCGGGCTTTTCGCCGGCCTTGTCGCCAGATGCGGCGGCGGGCTTGACCGGGTCGGGCGCGGCCTCGGCTTCCGCGCTGGGCTCCGGCGGCGTGGCCGGCACCATCACCGGGCCGGTGGCGGGCTTGGCGGCCTCGCCTTCGGCGCGGAACTGCAGGCCGAACTGCACCCCGGGGTCGAAGAAGGCGGTCAGGGCATTGAAGGGAATGTGCAGCGGCGCCGGCAGCTTCTTGAAGGTCAGCGTCACCTCGAAATAATCGTCCTTCACCTTCAGCGCCCAATATTGGTGCTGGATGATGATGGTCATTTCGTCGGGATACTGCTCCTTCAGGAAATCGGGAATGTCCACACCGTCAGCATGGGTCTTGAAGGTCAGGTAGAAATGATGCGCGCCGATCAGGCCGGACTTTTCGATGCGCCGCAACGCGTCGCGCACAACCCCACGCAAGGCGGAGTCGGTCAGAGCCTGATAGCCGATAAAATCTTTTGCCATATGCCTCGAAAGACTAAGCGCCGCATGGGCGGTGTCAATTGCGCCGGGGGGCGATGAAGGGCCATTTTGACGCAATTGCGAAGAAAACGGAACCGGACCGGCATAAACGCCGTTGTGATTAAGTCGTGCCGTAAGCCCCCGGATTCCTGTCATGAAAATTGCGCAGATCGCCCCTTTGGTCGAAAGCGTGCCGCCCACCCTCTATGGCGGCACCGAACGGGTCGTGTCCTGGCTGACCGAAGAACTGGTGGCCCTGGGCCATGACGTGACCCTGTTCGCATCAGGGGATTCCAGGACCCGTGCCACGCTGGTGCCCATCGTGCCGCGCGGGCTGCGGCTGGACGGCATTCACGATTCCACGCCTTGCAACACCATCATGCTGGAGCAGGTGGCGGCGCGGGCCGGCGAGTTCGATGTGCTGCATTTCCATATCGACTTCTTCCAGCATCCCGTCTTCCGCAACATGGCGCACCGGACCCTGACCACCCTGCATGGGCGCCAGGACCTGCCGGAGCTGCCCGCCATCTACCGCGCCTTCCCGCACATGCCGCTGGTCTCGATTTCCAACGATCAGCGAAAGCCGGTGCCGCCGGTCAATTGGTGCGGCACGGTCTATCACGGCTTGCCGGAAGGGCTGCTCAAGCCCGGGCAAGGCAAGGGCGGCTATCTCGCCTTCCTGGGCCGCATCTGCGCCGACAAGGGCATCCTGCCCGCCATAGAGATCGCCCGCCGCGCCGGCATGCGTTTGAAAGTGGCGGCCAAGGTGGACCCGGCCGACCAGGACTATTTCGACCAAGAGGTAAAGCCCGTGCTCGCGCACAGCCCGCATGTGGACTTCATCGGTGAGATCAATGACGGCCAGAAGCCGGATTTTTTGGGCAATGCCGCGGGCCTGTTGTTCCCCATTTCCTGGCCCGAACCCTTTGGCCTGGTGATGATCGAAGCCATGGCCTGCGGCACGCCGGTCATCGCCTTCAACTGCGGCTCGGTGCCGGAGATCATGGAGGACGGCCTGACCGGCTTTGTGGTGGAAGACATCGATACCGCCGTGGCGGCGGTGATGCAGCTGGACCGGCTCTACCGCCCGGCCATCCGCGCCCGCTTCGAGGAACGCTTCAGCGCCCGCGCCATGGCGCGCGAATATGTGAAAATCTACCAGAGGCTGGCGGGGGCAAGCGCGGTGCCGGTGGCCGCGGAATGATTTGAAACGCGAGGAAGCCATGGAGGCCAAAATCCTCCCGAACTCGCCTGACGATATTTCGACTTTCTATATTCAGGCGACGGAATCCATCCAGCAGCGCTGGCCCCGCACCCTCAAGCAGGGTGACAGCTTCGCCATGTTCGATGCGCTGGGGGATGTTATCGACCCCGGACTTACCCCCGGCGGGGTGTTCCACAACGATACGCGCTATTTGTCGGGGGTGCAGCTTTTGATCGACGGCCAGCGGCCGCTGCTGCTGTCCAGTGCGGTGGAGAATGACAATGTCGTCCTCACCGTCGATCTTTCCAATCCCGACATCTACCAGGATGGCGCCATCGTGCTGCCGCGCGAGGTCCTGCACATACGGCGCTCCAAATTCCTCTGGCAGGGCACCTGTCATGAGCGCATCGCGGTGCATAATTTCGACGCCAGGGCGCAGACCTGCTGGCTGACCCTGAACTTCGCCGCCGACTTTGCCGATCTGTTCGAGATCCGCGGCATGCAGCGGCCCAGGCGCGGTGAAACCAGCGCGGCCGTGATCGGCGGGGCCAAGACCATCTTCCGTTATATGGGCCTGGACAAGGTGGAGCGCCGCAGCGAGATCAGCTTCGATCCCAAGCCGCGCCAGCTTTCCAAGAGCCAGGCGCTCTATCAGCTGGAGCTGGGCCCCGGCGAACATTTTTCCATCGTGATGACGGTGCGCTGCACCGATTCCGGCAAGAAGCGCGCCAAGCCGGCCCGCGCCTTCTCCGAACCCTATCGCGCCGCCCGGCGCGGGGCGGCGCGCGCCGCCAGCCTGGGCGGCAGCGTCACCTCCAGCAACGAGCTGGCCAACCGCATGCTGCACCGCGCGGGCGCCGATCTGTCCATGCTGGTGACCGACACGCCGCAGGGCCCGTATCCCTATGCCGGTACACCCTGGTTCTCCACGCCGTTCGGACGCGACGGGTTGATCACCGCCCTGCAGATGCTGTGGCTGGACCCGGAACTGGCGCGCGGCGTGCTGAAGTATCTGGCCGCCCATCAGGCCACCGAAACCGATGAACGCGCCGATGCCGAGCCGGGAAAGATCCTGCATGAGACGCGCTCCTGCGAGATGGCGGTGTTGGGGGAGGTGCCGTTCGGCCATTATTACGGCAGCGTGGATTCCACGCCCTTGTTCGTGTGGCTGGCGGCGCGCTATTTCGACCGCAGCGGCGACCTGGAAACCATCCGCGGCTTGTGGACCAACATCGAAGCGGCGCTGACCTGGATCGACCATTATGGCGACCGCGACGGCGACGGTTTTGTCGAATATTACCGGGTGAGCGAGAACGGGCTGACCAACCAGGGCTGGAAGGATTCGTCGGACTCGGTGATGCATGCCGACGGCAGCTTGGCCACCGGGCCGATCGCGCTGTGCGAGGTGCAGGCCTATGTCTATGCGGCGCGCAAGGAAGCCGCCGGGCTGGCCACCGCGCTGGGCCTTCCCGCCCGCGCCCGCGACCTGGAGCGGGCGGCGGAAAAACTGCGCCAGGCGTTCGAGGAAAAATTCTGGCTGGAAGAGCTTGGCACCTATGCCATTGCGCTGGACGGCGCCAAGCGGCCGTGCCGGGTGCGCAGCTCCAATGCCGGCCAGGTGCTGGCGAGCGGAATCGCCGCGCCGGAGCGGGCGGAACGCGTGGCGGCGGGTTTGATGACGCCGGAAATGTTCTCAGGCTGGGGGGTGCGCACCCTGTCGGCGGACGCGCCGCGCTTCAATCCGATGTCCTATCACAATGGTTCGGTGTGGCCGCACGACAATGCCCTGATCGCGCTGGGCCTGTCGCGCTATGGCCTCAAGCGCGGCGCCTCGGCGATCTTCGAAGGCCTGTTCGGCGCCGCCGGCCATATGGAGATGATGCGCTTTCCCGAACTGTTCTGCGGTTTCCCGCGCCGGCGCGGGGTGGCGCCGGTGTTGTATCCGGTCGCCTGCGCGCCCCAGGCCTGGGCCAGTGTGGTGCCGTTTGCCCTGCTGCAGGCCTGCCTGGGACTGGAGCTGTGCTTCGCCCGCCGCGAGATCCGTTTCCACAATCCGCAATTGCCCAAATTCCTGGAAGAGATTCACATCAATGATCTGGTGCTGGGCGAGGCGTCGGTCAATCTGCGCCTCAAGCGCCGCGGCGCGCATACCGAAGTCGCCATCGTTTCACAACGTGGCGACATCTCAATCAAGATCACGCAATAGCGCCGGATCTGTTGCCCGGTGCACAGCGCGTAGGCATGAGCCGGAGCGCCATTAAAGGAAGGGAAGTACCGCAAGCTGGATGGGCAAGTGGGGGAAGTTTCTGTTGCCCGGTACTTCCCCCGAAACCGCGCTTAGCTAACCGAAGTTAGGCAGCGAGGGCCATTTCATTATCGTTGGCACCTAAACAATAGTCCGATGACGGCGGAACCATACCGGGCAAAAGAACTGCCTTTACACATCCGTCGATCCTGTTTCGCCCCCACAGAAACCCGTCCGCAAACGGGCTTGTGGTGGAGGCGCCGGGTACCGCCCCCGGGTCCGGCCTGCTTATTACACAGTCGTTTATCGCCATAGTCTGCCGGGCAAGCCCGGCGAGCCTGCCTAATATAATGGCGGGGGGTTAAGAATTGAAGGGCGGAACTTGACTCCCGCCGCAGCCAGGGGCAATCGCCCTGAAATGAAGGCGATTTACACCAGCGAAGCCGAAATCCTGCGCATCGGTGAAGGGCTGATGGCCGCCAGCCTGCCCAAGGACGAATGGACCCATGGCGCCCATTTCGCCGCCGCGCTGTGGCTGATGCGCTATCGCCCCGACCTGGAGCCGGCATCGGCGATGCCCGGCCTGATCCGCGCCTTCAATGAAGCGGTCGGCACGATGAACAGCGACAGCAGCGGCTATCACCAGACCATCACCCTGGCATCGCTCAGGGCGGCGCGGGGCGTGTTCGACAGCTTCCCGGCCGACGTGCCCGTCTTCCGCATCGTCAATGCCCTGATGGGGACCAATTTCGCCAATCCCAACTGGCTGCTGGAATACTGGTCGCGGGACCGGCTGATGTCTGTGGAGGCCCGGCGCGCTTGGCTGGAACCGGACCTGAAGGCCCTGCCATTCTGACTCGAATCCGGTAAAATCCCTCCATGCGGCAATATCTCGATCTTCTGAAGCTGGCGCGCGATACGGGCGTGGAAAAGCACGACCGCACCGGCACCGGCACCCGCTCGATCTTCGGCCACCAGATGCGCTTCGACTTGGGTGAGGGGTTTCCGCTGGTCACCACCAAGAAGGTGCATCTGAAATCCATCATCTATGAACTCTTGTGGTTCCTGCGCGGCGAAACCAATGTCCGTTGGCTGCAGGAACATGGCGTCAGCATCTGGGACGAATGGGCCGATGTGAACGGAGAGCTCGGCCCGGTCTATGGCTATCAGTGGCGCTCCTGGCCCAGTCAGAGCGATGGCACCATCGACCAGATCGCGGGCGTGATCGGCGACATCAAGAAGAACCCGGACTCGCGCCGCCTGATCGTCACCGCCTGGAATCCGGCGGATGTGCCCAAGATGGCGCTGCCGCCCTGCCATTGCCTGTTCCAGTTCTATGTCGCCAACGGCAAATTGTCCTGCCAGCTTTATCAGCGCTCCGCCGACATATTTTTGGGCGTGCCGTTCAACATCGCTTCTTATGCTCTGCTCACCATGATGGTGGCGCAGGTGACAGGCCTGAAGCCTGGCGCGTTCGTGCACAGCTTCGGCGATGCGCACCTTTACCTGAACCATCTGGACCAGGCGAACGAGCAGCTGGCCCGCACGCCTTATCCCTTGCCGGTGATGAAACTGAACCCGGCGGTAAAGGACATCTTCGACTTCAAGTACGAAGACTTCACCCTGGAACACTACCAGGCCCATGCCGGTATCAAGGCGCCGATTGCCGTCTGATCGCCATATTTGACAAATCCGGCCCCCGGCTTAAAAGACCGGTTCAAGGAGACTTTTCATGGCGACCGCAGACGTACAGGGCAAGGAAGAAACCAAGCTGGCCAATGGCGGCGGGGCCTTTCCCTTCTGGGTGTCGGTGGTCATCGTCACCGCCGTTTTCGCCGCCTTGTTCGGCGCCGTTTATGGCGTGATCCAGCTCTTCTCCTGACCGCCACGTCGGTTTAGCCTTCCCTCCAAAATCAGGAGGGGACCCATGAAACTTGCCATTCCATTCGCCTTGACGCTGGCCCTGGCCGTGCCGGCTTCGGCCCAGATCGTGCGCCATCCCGCGACCAAGGAAGACTTGCGGCCCAATGATCCCAAGGTAGCGGATTCCTATGTGGTGAGCGGCAAGTTCGACCGCGTGCTGGTGCTCCGCGCTAAGAACAAGACCGACCTGCTCACCGAAATGGAAAAGCAGGTCAAGGCGCAGAACATCAGGAATGCGGTGATCCTGTCCGGCATCGGCTCGGTGCGCGGCTACCGTTTCCACAATGTCACCGGCCGCGACTATCCGGTGCCCGACATGTTCGTCAGCGCACCCAACACGCCCGCCGACTTCATTGCCATGAACGGTTATGTGGTGAACGGCGTCATCCACGCCCATATCATCCTGGCTTTGGGCGACAACAAGGGCACCACCGTCTCCGGTCATCTGGAAAAGGGCACCGAGGTGCTGACCTTCGCCGTGGTGACGCTGGGCGTGCTGAACACCGATCTCGGCCGGGTGGACGACCTGACGTATCGCTAAGTGCGGCAGGCGGGCGGCGGCAAGCCGCGCCGGATCAACGCGGGCAGTTCCGCCACACTGGGCAGGATGGCGGTGTTCTTCTCCTGCCGCAGCCGCGCCTCGCTGGCGGCGCCGGAATAGACCCCGACAACCGCGCCCATGCCGCCATTGGTGCCAGCCTGAAGATCCAGGGGCGTGTCGCCGACGGCTGCGACTTCCGCGGTGTCGTTGACATGCGCCGCTTCCATGGCGCGGAACAGCATGTAGGGCGCGGGACGGCCATCCACCACATCGTCGCTGGTGATGCTGGCGACGAAATATTTCTGCCAGCCCAGATGCGACAGGACCTGTGTGGCAAGGGCGCGGTCAAAGCCGGTGCTGGTGGCCAGCAGCAACTTCATCGCTTGCAATTCCTGCAATGCTTTCTCCGCCCCCGGGATTGGCTGGACATTGGCATAAGCCTTGGAAGCGGTGGCGGTGAAATCGGCATAGATCGCTTCTTCCAGTGCCGTGCGCCCGGCCATGGGCCCGCGGTCTTCGACAAAGTGTTTGACCATGCCGCGCTTGGAGGCGCCGCGCCAGGCGCTGAACTCCTGCGGCGTGACCGTGATGCCCTTGCGCGAGAAGGCGCCCAGCATGGCATCAGGCACTTCGCCATGATCGCCGATCAAGGTGCCGCCCATGTCCAGCACCACCAGTTTCAGGCTCATCGGTGAAGGCGGTGCCGGCTCAGCGGATGCCCGCGCCGCCATCAGTCCCGGCAGCAAGGCCGGCAGCAGGGAAAGACCATGGCGGCGCGAAAATTTCATCAGCGCATCTCGTCTTCCTGATAGACCTTGATGATCTCATCGAAATTCTTTTCCGCCTTGAAGCCGCACCTTGTGGCCGCCTTGGCGTCGTAACGCCCGGCCCAGCCCGCCACGATCTTGGAGATGAACGGATCGTCCACCCGCTTGATCAGCGCCACGGCCTTGTCGCCCGCCGCTTTCTTCAATGCGGCGATCTGTTCGCCCACCGTGGCGGAGACGCCCGGCATGGTCATGGAGCGTTGTACGCCAAGCGGCGCGGTATCGATGGTGGCGGCGGTGATGAAAAAGCCCACGGCGGCGCGCGGGGACGCGAACCAGTGCCGCACCTCGTCGCCCACCGGCAGCGGCGCTTCCTGGCCGGCCAGCGGCTCGCGCAATATGCCGGAGAAGAAGCTCGACGCCGCCTTGTTGGGCTTGCCGGGGCGGATGCAGATGGTGGGCAGGCGCACGCCCACGCCATCCACGAAGCCCTTGCGGCTGTAATCGGCCAGCATCAGCTCGGTCATCGCCTTCTGGGTGCCGTAGCTGGTGGACGGCGTCAGCGCGAAATTATCCGGGATGGAGTCGGGGAAGGGCGGGCCATACACCGCCAGGGTCGAGGCGAAGACAAAGCGCGGCTTGTAGGGCGATTTCTGGCCTTCGATGCGCACCGCTTCCAGCAGCGCCCAGCTGCCATTGAAGTTGATCTTGTAGCCCTTCTCGAAATTGGCTTCTGCGTCGCCCGAGACAATGGCGGCGAGGTGGAAGATCACGTCGGGCCTGTCCGCGATCAGGGTTTCGGCCACGCCTTTTTCGGAAAAATCCGTGACGATGGGCTTGGTGTTCTTGGGCGCGCCGGCCGGGATGGGCGAATCCACCACATCCACCAGGGTCAGGCGGGTGATCGGCTTGCCGCCCAGGCTTTTGTCGGCCACCAGGCGTTCCACCAGCTTCCTGCCGATCATGCCGCCGGCGCCGGTAATCAGAATGTTCATGACACTATTTTCTCGCGTGTTTCCGGCGCGACCTTGCGCGAATTGGGAACCCGAAAACAAGCATAGTGCGATGCAACATCAGATGCGAGTTTGTCGCATTTTTCGCGCCTTTGACGCGTGAAGTGCCGGGGGCTAGCGTCCCTCAAAATCGGGCTGGAATCAGCCCGCTGGGGTAGGGAAGTCCACTTTGAAAATCCGCATCGCGTTGGCCTTGATCTGTTTTCCTCTTGCCGCCTGGGCGCAGGAGGGGCTCAAGAGCCCCTATGGCGCGCCGGAGCATCAATGGGCGACGCCGCCGAACGGCGAAGCCGGCAAATGGGGCTCCAGCGCCGGCATCGAGCGCGGCCCCCATGGCGAGATCTGGGCGATCGACCGCTGCGGCGCCAACAGCTGCGACGGATCGGACAAGGCGCCCATCGTCCAGATCGATCCGGCGACCGGCAAAGCGATCAAGAGCATCGGCGCCGGCCTGTTCGTGTTTCCGCACGGGCTTCATGTGGACCGCGGCGGTAATGTCTGGGTCACCGACGGCGCCATCAGCAAGGATGGCTCCAAGGGCCTGACCGTCATCAAGCTGTCGCCCGACGGCAAGGTGCTGTTCACGCTTGGCACACCAGGCCAGCGTGGCAATGACGAGACGCATTTCAATTCGCCCAGCGACGTGATCACCGCGCCGAACGGCGACATCTTCGTCACCGACGGCCATGCCCCCATCGCGCCCTTCATTCCGCCGAACCTGAACATGCGGGTGATGAAGTTCGATGCCCACGGCAAGTTCATCACCCAATGGGGCAAGGCCGGCGCGGGCGCATCCGAGTTCAGCAACCCCCATGCCCTGGCGTTCGACACCAAGGGCCGGCTCTATGTCGCCGACCGGGCCAACAACCGCATCCAGATTTTCACGCAAGGCGGCAAGCTGATCAGCGAATGGAAGCAGTTCGGCCGTCCGTCCGGTTTCTACATCACCGGCGACAGGCTTTATGCCATTGACGCGGATTCCACCGAGGCGATCCATCCCGGCTGGAAGAAGGGCGTGTGGATCGGTTCGATCAGCCAGGCCAAAGCCGACGCCTTTGTCCCCGACGACCAGGCCGGCGAAGGCGTGGTGATCGCGCCCAACGGCAACATGTATGGCGCGGTGAATGTGGTGCCGCGCGGCATTACCAAATACTCGAAACATTAGGTCCTGGAGGTTCGCCATGAGCGACAGCAGACGGAAATTTCTTCTGAAATCCTTTTCGGCGAGCAGCGCCGCCTGGCTGGCGGCCAACTGGCCGGCCCAGGTTGCGGCGGCTGAGAAGGCGCAAGCCATGGGCAACTTCACGTTCTTCACCCGCGAACAGGCGGGCGTGGTGGATGCCATGGCGGCCCAGATCTATCCCACCACCGACACGCCCGGCGCGCGCGAAGCCCAGGTGATCTATTTCATCGACCTGGCGCTGGTGACCTTCGCCCAGGACAAGCAGGACATCTACACCAAGGGCCTGGCGGAGCTTTCCAGCCATACCAACGGCCGGCCGTTCGGCACCCTGACGGGCGAGCAGCAGATCCAGGCGCTCACCGCGATCGAGACGACGCCTTTCTTCAAGACGGTGCGCGATCACACCATCATGGGCATGTTCGCGTCGCCCCAACATGGCGGCAACTTCAAGAAAGTCGGCTGGACCCAGATCGGCTTTGACGACAGCCTCAATTTCCGCACCCCGTTCGGTGCCTATGACACTGCTGAGGGAACCTGGTGATGAAAAAGTTCAAGCCCTCCGAGGAAGTGGATTTCGTCGTCATCGGCTCCGGCGCAGCCGGCGGCGTGATGGCCAAGCAGCTGGCCCAGGCCGGTTTCTCCGTCGTGGTGATGGAGCAGGGGCCCTGGGGCGCCTATGGCCATGAGCAGGATTACAACAAGGACGAGCTGATCAACCGCTTCCCCTCTCCGGAGGACACGCTGATCAGCGACCCCAAGCTTCATCGCAGCACCTTCCGCCGCAACGCCAGTGAAAAGGCGGTGGCGGGCAATCACAGCTTTGGTTGCGTGGTCGGCGGCGGCACCGTCACCTATGGCGCGTCGAGCTGGCGGCATCTGCCATGGGAGTTCGATGAAGCAAGCCGTTTCGGCAAAATGAAGGGCACCGGCATCGCCGACTGGCCGGTTTCCTATGCCGAGCTCGAGCCTTATTACACCCAGGCCGAATGGGAGATCGGCATCAGCGGCCCCAACACCAAGACGCCGCTGATCGCGCCCATGTCCAAGCCCTATCCCTGCCGGCCGCTGCCGCTGAAAAGCTCCGGCGCGCTGGTGCAGAAGGCGGCCGCCAAGCTGAACCTGACGGTGACGCCCAACGTCGCCGCCATCATCACCGAGCCCTATAACGGGCGCAGCGGCTGCATCAATTGCGGCGCCTGCTCCGGTTATGGCTGCCAGACCAAGGCGCGGTCTTCCTCGGCGGTGGCGTTGCTGCCCATCGCGGTGGCCACCGGCAATTGCGAGATCCGCGTCCACTCCCTTGTGCGCGAGATCAACGTCGATGCGTCCGGCCGCGCCACCGGCGTCACGTATCTCGACAAGGCCAATAACAACCAGGAGGCCTTCCAGAAGGCCAAGTGCGTGGTGTTGTCGGCCAATGGCACGGAAACCCCGCGCCTGCTCTTGATGTCCAAGTCCAATCGCTTCCAGAACGGCTTGGCCAACTCCAGCGGCATCGTCGGCAAGTATTTGATGACCGGCAATGGCGGCGGCGCCTCCGGCCTCTTCGACCAGCCCCTTAACGAATATAAGGGCGCGGTGACGGGTGCGGCGGTGCTGTCCTATGTGCCCAACGACGTGAAGAATCGCGGCTTCTATGGCGGCGGCCGCATGACGGCGCGTGGTCAGATGTCCCCGATGCAATACGGCCTGGCGGGCCCGCATGGCGCGCCGAGCTGGGGCGCCGGCTACAAGAAGGCGCTGATCGAACAGGCCAACCGCCGGCTGACCATGGTGAACTTCATCTCCCAGCTTCCCATCGAAACCAACAGGGTGGACCTGGATCCGGACGTGAAGGACGCCTGGGGCCTGCCCGCCTTGCGCATTACGTCCACCAGCCATGAGAACGACTTCAAGGCGATGCAATTCTTCATCGACCGGTCGGTGGATATTCTCAAGGCGGCCGGCGCCACCCAGGTGTGGGCCGACCAGGTCAATGACAGCAAGGGCGGAGCGCATGCCCGCGGCACCTGCCGCATCGGCAACAATCCCAACACGTCGGTGGCGAACAAGTATCACCGCGCCCATGACGTGCCCAACCTGTTCATCGTGGACGGTTCCAGCCTTGTCACCGGCGGGCGCAACCATCCCACCATGACTATTTCGGCGCTGGCCTATCGCTGCGCCGATCACCTGGTGAAGGCTGCCAAGACCGGCAACGTCACCATCTGATCTTGCGAAAAGCCTGAAGAAACGGCGCTCCTTGGGGGCGCCGTTTTCTTTTGACCCCGCCGGGCCCCCGCCCTAGCATCGGGGCATGATCTCGGATCAGGACATCGCGCGCTATCGTGAGACCGGCTATCTGGTGGTGCCGGATGTGCTGGATGCCGACATCCTGTCGCGCTGCCGCGCCGCGCTGGACAAATTGGTCGCCGACGCCGCCTCGGTGACCGCGCACACCGATGTCTATGACCTCGAACCCGGCCACACACGCCAGAATCCCAAAGTTCGCCGCATCAAGTTTCCCGACACCCACACGCCGGTGTTCTGGGAGCTGGCGAATTATCGCCCCATGGTCGAGATCCTGGAACAGCTCCTGGGTCCGTCCGGCGTGCGCCTGCAAAGTTCCAAGATCAACCTGAAAGCGCCGCATTACGGCTCGCCGGTGGAGTGGCACCAGGACTGGGCCTTCTATCCCCACACCAATGACGACATGCTGGCGGTGGGCGTGATGCTGGACGATGCCTTCATGGAGAATGGACCGTTGATGGTCATTCCGGGCTCGCACAAGGGCCCGACTTGGAACCATCATTCGGGCGGTTATTTCTGCGGCGCCATGGATCCGACCCGCAAGGAGGTGGATTTCGAATCCGCCGTGCCGCTGGTCGGCAAGGCCGGCTCGATGAGCTTCCATCATGTGCGGATGGTGCATGGCTCGGCGCAGAATGTTTCCGACAAGCCGCGCCGGCTGCTGCTGTATGAATTTTCGGCCGGCGACGCTTTTCCGCTGATGGGCATCAAGGACTGGGAAAAGTACAACCGCAACCTGGTGTCGGGCACCGTGATCCACACGCCGCGCATCGTGCCGGCGCCGGTGCGCGTGCCGCTGCCGCCCGCGCCGTTCCAGGGCTCGATCTACGAAAACCAGACGACCCTGGAAAACAAGTATTTCGCCCGGCGCGGGATCGCGCCCGATGAAAACAGCAAAGAAGCCGCCAAGGTCTGACACGGCGCCGCGCCGCTGAGGGGAAAAGTTTGACGGACGCCAACGCCCCTTCGCCCACCCGGCTGCGCCATGTGTTGCTCTCCGCCGGCATCGGTTCGGCGCTGGAATGGTACGACTTCTACATTTTCAGCCTGGCGTCCGCGCTGGTCTTCGGGCCGCTGTTCTTTCCCAGTTTTGACACCACGACCGGGGTGCTGGCGTCTTTCGCCACCTTCGCGGTCGGCTTTCTGGCGCGCCCCTTCGGCGGCCTGTTCTTCGGCCATTTCGGCGACCGCTGGGGACGCAAGCCCATGCTGGTGGCGACCTTGCTGCTGGTGGGCGGCTCGACCTTCGCCATGGGGCTGCTGCCGACCTATGCGCAAGTGGGCGTGTGGGCGCCGGTGCTGCTGCTGTTGCTGCGGCTGGCCCAAGGCTTTGGCGCCGGCGCGGAGTATGGCGGCGCGGTGGTGATGGCGGTGGAATTCGCGCCGCCGGGCAAGCGCGGCCTGTATGGCGCTTTTGCGCCCATGGGCACCCAGGTCGGCAGCGCCCTGGCCGGCGGCGGCTTCTGGCTGGTCGGCCTGATGGCCAGGGATTCGATGCTGACCTGGGGCTGGCGCATTCCGTTCCTGGTGTCCTTCGTGCTGCTGGCGCTGGGCGTCTATATCCGCGCCCGGGTCAGCGAGACGCCGGTGTTCCAGGCGGCGAAGGCAAAACATCCGCCCCTGAAGCTGCCCGCGTTCGAGGCGGTGCGGCGCAGCCCGCGCAATTTCCTGGTCGTGGTGGGCGCGCGGCTGGCGGAGAACGCGCTGGGTTATCTCTATCCGGTGTTCGGTGTCAGCTACATCATCAACAACCTGCATGTCCCGCGCGGGGTGCCGATCATGGGCACCATCGCCGGCAGCATCGCGCTGGTCATCGGGGCGCTGTTTTTTGCCTCCCTGTCGGACCGTATCGGCCGGCGCCCGGTCTATATCTTCGGCGCGCTGTTCTCGGCGGCCTGCGCCGTTCCCTTTTTCCTTTTGGCCCAGACCGGCAATCCGGCGCTGATCATCCTGGCCTTCGTCATCGAAATGGGGATCGGCAGCGCCGCCATGTTCGGGCCGCAAGCCGTCTATTTCGCCGAACTGTTCGGGCCGCGGTTGCGCTATTCCGGGTTTGCCTTCGCCCGCGAGCTCGGGTCCATCATCGCCGGCGGGCCTGCGCCGCTGATTGCGGGCCTTTTGGTGGCGCATGCGTCGGGCGCGCCCTGGGGCGTGTGCGTCTATATCGTGGCGATTTCGCTGGTCACCGCCTTTGCGGTGTGGTGCGGACCGGAAACCTACAAGAACGACATCCGCCAAGACGACGTCCAGGACCGCCAGCCGTCCGTCAGGTGACGATGTGGAACGGCGCCCATTGCCCGCTCTCAGGGACGCTCCAGGCCATCCCATCAAAGGCGCGGACCTGAAGCCTGTCGGAGACAGTGCCGGCGACGAAGCTGACCTGGGACAATTGGGACGCCGTGATGTCGATCACCGTCTGGGCCGGCTTCGCCACGCCGTTGACAACCCAATGGCCGCTGTTGGGATCGTTGGTGCCATCCCACAGCTGGTACTGGGTGATGGTGTCGTTGTCGGCATCGCTCACCGTGAACAGGTTCGACGCCAGCAGGCTCTGGCCGGGGGTGGCGTTGACGTCCGCGGTGGTCACGACCGGCAAATGGTTGGCGGGTGCGGTCACGGCGGTTGGGGTCACGAAGAAAGGCGACCATTGCCCGCTCTCGGGAACGCTCCAATCGGTACCGTCAAAGGCGCGGATCTGAAGCCTGTCCGGGGTCGAGGCGCCGGCGACAAAGCTGGTCTGGGAGAGCTGCGCCGCCGTGATCTCGATCACTGTCTGGGCCGCTTTGGCCACGCCACCCACGACAAAGTGACCGCTGTTGGGATCGTTGCTGCCGTCCCACAGCTGGTACCGGGTGATGGTATCGCTGTCGGCGTCGCTCACCGTGAACAGGTCGGACAGGGCCAGGACCTGGTTTCTCGCCGGGGTGACATCCGCCGTCGTGACCACCGGCACATGGTTGGCGGATGGGGCCGGGACGGTCGGGGTCACAAAGAAAGGCGCCCATTGTCCGCTCTCCGGCACGCTCCAGTCGGTGCCGTCAAAGGCGCGGATCTGAAGCCTGTCTGGGGTCGAGGCGCCGACGACAAAGCTGGTCTGGGAAAGCTGGGCCGCCGTGATCTCGATCACCGTCTGGGCCGGTTTCGCCACGCCGTTGACGACCCAATGGCCACTGTTGGGATCGTTGCTGCCGTCCCACAACTGGTACCGGGTGATGGTGTCACTGTCGGGGTCGCTCACCGTGAACATGTCGGACAGGGCCAGCACCTGGTTTCTGGCAGGGGTGAGATTCGCCGTCGTGACCACCGGCACATGGTTGCCGGTCACGGCGGTTGGGGTCACAACGAAGGGCGCCCATTGGGCGTTGTCGGCGGCGCTCCAGGCGGCGCCGTCAAAGGCGCGAACCTGAATGGTATCCGCTGCGCTGCCGGTTACGAAGCTGAGCTGGGACAGTTGGGCGGCCGAGATCTCGATGACGGTGCCAGCCGCCTGGGTCACGCCATTGAGGACGAAGTGACCGCTATTGGGATCGGTACTGGTATCCTTGAACTGGTACTTGGTGATGGTGTCATTGTCCGCGTCGCTCACCGTGAACAGGTTCGACACCAGCAGGCCTTGGCCGGATGTTGTATTGACGTCCGAGGTGCTCACGACCGGCGCATGGTTGGCGGGCGGGGTCCCGGCGGTCGGGGTCACAAAGAAGGGCGCCCATTGCCCGCTCTCCGGAACGCTCCACTCGGTACCGTCAAAGGCGCGGATCTGAAGCCTGTCCGGGGTCGAAGCGCCGGCGACAAAGCTGGTCTGGGAGAGCTGCGCCGCCGTGATCTCGATCACCGTCTGGGCCGGTTTCGCCACGCCGTTGACGACCCAATGGCCACTGTTGGGATCGTTGCTGCCGTCCCATAACTGATACCGGGTGATGGTGTCATTGTCGGCGTCGCTGACCGTGAACAGGTCGGAGAGGGCCAGGACCTGGTTTTGCGACGGGGTGATATTCGCCGTCGTTACCACCGGCACATGGTTGACGGATGGGGCCGGGACGGTCGGGGTCACAAAGAAGGGCGCCCATTGCCCGCTCTCCGGAACGCTCCAGTCGGTGCCGTCAAAGGCGCGGATCTGAAGCCTGTCCGGGCTGGCGGTGCCGACCACAAAGCTGGTCTGGGAGAGCTGGGCCGCCGTGATCTCGATCACCGTCTGGGCCGCTTTGGCCACGCCACCCACGACAAAGTGACCGCTGTTGGGATCATTGCTGCCGTCCCACAGCTGATAGCGGGTGATGGTGTCGCTGTCGGCGTCGCTCACTGTGAACATGTCGGACAGGGCCAGGACCTGATTTTTCGCCGGGGTGATACTCGCCGTCGTGACCACCGGCACATGGTTGACGGGCGGGCCCACCAGGAACGGCGCCCATTGGGCATTGTCGGCGGCGCTCCAGTTCGTGCCGTCAAAGGCGCGGACCTGCAAACCGTCCTCTACGCTGCCCGTGACGAAGCTGAGCTGGGACAGTTGGACCGCCGAGATGTCGATGACGGTTCCCGCCGCCTGGGTCACGCCATTGAGGACGAAGCGGCCGCTGTTGGGATTGCTGTTGGTATCCTTGAACTGGTAGCGGGTGATGGTGTCGTTGTCGGCATCGTTCACCGTGAACAGGCTCGACGCCGCCAGGGTCTGGCCGGCCGTGCGAACGAGATTGGCGGTGGTGACAACCGGCGCGTTGTTGGTCGGGGTTACCGTCAGGGATGCCCAGACATAATCCGAAGGCAGGTAGTCCGATCCGTTGGTGGACGAAGCGCTCCAGTTCTTGCCGTCCGAGACGCGGATCTGCAGCACATCGGCCACCTTGCCGGTGACGAAAACGGTCTGGGCGAACTGCGCCGCGTCGAGGTCCAGCACCACTCCGGCGTCCTGCGCCACGCCATTGATTTCCCAATGACCGCTGTTGGGATCGGTGGTGGTGTCCAGAAGCTGGTAGCGGGTGATGGTATCGCCATCGGCGTCAGAGACGGCCATGAAGGCGGGGGACGAAACACTCTGGTTGCGCTGGCTGGAAAATTGGCCCAGCGGGCCGGTGAAGCTGCCGCCCTGCCGGGTTCCAACGGTCAACTCCGGACGGTGATTGGTCGATCCCGTCAGGGAGAGGTTCAACGACGCCCAGCTGGAAGTGGATTCCGGCGCACTCCATTGGTAGCCGTTGAAGGCCCGGAACCGCAGCGTGTCGCCTGTCCCCGTTCCGGTGACGAAGCTTGTCTGGGCCAGATCGGCGGGGGTGAGATCGAGCACCGTCCCCGGACGTTGCGCCACGCCATTGACGACGAAATAGCCGCTGCTGGCATCGTTGCTGGCGTCGAAAAGCTGATAGCGGGTGATCGGCGAGTTGTAGGAATCCGTGACATCGAACAGGCCGGACGCCGCCAGTGTGCCGTTGGCCGTCCATGTCCTGTTTCCGGGCGTGCTGACGCTGGGCGCGTGGCTGGGTGGGGCGATAACGGTAAAGCGGGCCCAGGTTGCGCTGTCGGCGGCGCTCCAGGCGGTGCCGTCAAAAGCCCGGATCTGCAAACCGTCGGGATTGCTGCCGGTTACGAAACTGGTCTGCGCAACCTGGCCGGGAGTAATTTCGATGACCGTGCGTGCCGTCTGGGGGACGCCGTTGACCACCCAATAGCCGCTCTGCGGATCGGTGGTTTCGTCCCACAACTGGTACTTGGTGATGGTGTCATTGTCGGCATCGCTGACACTGAACATGTTGGACAAGGCCAGGGTCTGGCCCGGCACGACGGACAGGTTGGCGGTGGTGACGACCGGCGCGCGGTTGCCGGGCGGGCTCACAAAGAAGGGCGACCATTGACCGCTATCAGGGACGCTCCAATCGATGCCGTCAAAGGCGCGGATCTGAAGCCTGTCCGCCACGCCCCCGGCGACAAAGCTTGTCTGGGACAGCTGCGCTGCCGTGATGTCGATCACCGTCTGGGCCGCTTTCGCCACGCCATTGACTTCCCAATGACCGCTGTTGGGATCGTTGGTGCCGTCCCACAGCTGGTACCGGGTGATGGTGTCATTGTCGGTATCACTGACGCTGAACAGGCTGGACGCCGCCAGGATCTGGTTGCGTTGCGCCGTAATATTGGACGTCGCCACCACCGGGAGGATGTTTGCGGATATGGAGACTGTGAAAGGCGACCATGCGGCATTGTCGGCGGCGCTCCAAGTGGAGCCGTCAAAGGCACGAATCTGGATATTGTCTGCGGCAACGCCGGTGACGAAGCTGACCTGTGACAATTGCGCGGCCGTTATGTCGATCACAGTTCCGGGGGCCTGGGCCACGCCATTGACCACAAAGTGACCGCTATTGGGATCGGTGCTGGTGTCCTTGAGCTGGTATCGGGTGATGGTATCACCGTCGGCGTCGCTGACGCTGAACAGGCTGGAGGCCGCAAAGGTCGTGTTGTGCTGCCGGGTGATATTCGCGGCGGTGATCACCGGCGCATGGTTCTCCGGAGTTATGGTCAGGGATGCCCAGGCATAATAATCGGAGGGCAGGAAATGCACCCCGTCGGTGGACGATACGCTCCAATTCTTGCCGTCCGAGACGCGCATTAGCAGGACATCGGCCACCGTGCCGGTCACGAAACGGGTCTGGGCGAACTGGGCCGCGGTCAGGTCCAGCACCACGCCGGCAGCTTGCGCCACGCCGTTCACTTCCCAATGGCCGCTGTTGGGATCGGTGGTGGTATCCAGCAGCTGATATTGGACAATTGAATCCAGTGTGTCGCCATCGTAGGCGAACATGAAGCTGGATGTCGCCAAGGTTTGGTTGCGCTGCGCGCTATACTGCCCAAGCGGATTGATAAAGCCGCCACCCGGCGACCGAGTTCCAACCGTCAGCTCCGGACGATAATTGAGCGAGCCAGTTACGTAAATGTTGGCGGACGCCCATGAATCGGGGTTGTCCGTTATGGAGCCCCAGGTGCCGTTGAAGGCCCGAAAACGGACAACGTCGCCGAAGGCTGTTCCGCTGACGAAATAGGTGTTGGGGAGGTCGGCTGCGGAAATTTCAATAACGCTGTTGGAGAGCTTCGCAACACCGTTGACAAGCCAATAGCCGCTGCTGGACCTGTTCTCGCTGTCATAAAGCTGATACTTTGTAATCGCATTGTCATTCTCGACCGTAAACAGGCTGGAAAGCGCCACCATCTGGTTTGTGGCGACGGTTCGGTTCTGTCCCACCAGGTAGGCTGGGGTCAAATTGGAATAGCCGCCGTCACCCCATCGCACGCGCGCCACATCATACAGGGTATCGGTGCCGTCGGGTGAGCCGCTGCGCAGATCGGTGATCCGGAAGGAAGTGGAGTTCAGCTGCGTCACGCTGTAATTGCTGGCGGCAGCAGAATAGACGGCGGTATCGATGCCGCCGCCGCCGCGGAGAGTGTCGTTACCGCCGCCGCCGATCAGTATGTCGTCGCCGTTTCCGCCGTTGAAAGAGTCGTTCCCCCGGTCGCCATACAGCGTATCGTTGCCGTCCTCACCATACAGCGCGGATCCACCGGGCACGGCGTGGCCGATGTCATTGCCGGCCCCTAAGTATAAGGAACTGCCAAACGTGCTGTACAAAGCATAGAGGTCATCGTCGCCCGTGGTGGCGGTACGGACCGGCACGCCGATGTCCGTGAGAACACCCAGATCGATGGCGGAGATATGGACATTGGTGGCCGCGCTGACCGCGGTGGACATCAGGTCGTTGGCATAATTGCTATTTTCTTTGATGTGCGACAGGCTGCCCGGCTCCAGCGGAACTCCGCCGCTGGGGTTGCCGGCCGCAGCCACCGCATTCGAGCCGGTGAACTTCCCATTCTGAACGAAGGTGTCGAAAACGCCGACGCCCGGAAAGCCGCCGCCCTCGCTGGCATCCGCGAAGCCCAGGCCGTGCCCGATCTCGTGCAGAAACACCGAGAGGGCATCATAGCGGCCGCTCGGCACGGTGGCGTTGTCGTCGGTCTTGAACGACAGCAGGTTGCGGATCGCATTGACCGTCAGTCCGACGGCCATGTCGGGATCGCTGCCGTTTATGTCCGCCCCGCCGTGCAGCTTGATGTCGGCGGCGGTGTCATAAACCGTCTGGCCGTTGAAGGTGGCGCCCGTCGCGCCATAGGCGGCGCCGCCAACCGCCAGCACACCGCTGCCGAACAGGCTGTTGTCGATGATGATGGCGATGCTGAGGGTGACGTTGGCCAGGGTGAGATAGTGCGACCAGATCGCGGCCGCGGCATTCATCACGTCCAGAATCTGCTGCTTCTCGGACGCCGTCAGGCTGCCAAGGTTGGGCGAGTTCGCGGTGTCGAACGAGATGCTAAACTGCACGGGCGGCCCCTGCAGTTACGCGCGGCGCGCGGCGTACGCGCCGCAGCCGTGAGGAATTATTGTCCGTAAACACCCAGCCGCCCGTAACAGTCTGCTTTTATTGATTAATGCCACAATTTCCCGGCCCGGAAAAAGGGCTTTGAGATGACATTATGAACATGTCACGCAAAGGGCGGAAAACGGCCAAAAATCGCCAGGTTCCCGGAGAGCCGACAGGCTGTCAGCCCTCCAGTTCCAGCCTTTTCCACAGGGCCCGGATCATGTCCTTCATCTGCACCGCCTCGGCCCAGCGGTCCGACAATTCATAGCCGTCGGCGCCGGTGATGGCGTAGGGCGGGGGCCCGAACTCGCACAGGAAGGTGAAGGTCTCGTCCGGCCCGGCACGCTTCTTCCAGCTGCGGATGCCGTATTCCCACCAGCTCATGAACAGGTCCAGCCAGTCCTTGTGCTGCGGGAAGTTGAACGGCACCTGAATCTGTTCGCGGCTGGCGACGCGGCCATGCAGGCCCCAGCTATTGTCCAGGATGCGGTGGATCATGGCGTGGTTCTCGGGCGCGATGGGCGGCCCGGCGAATTCGCGCCCCACCAAATAGTGCGACAGGTCGGCGGTGAAGCGCAGGTCGGGAAAGCGGTCCAGCAGGTGCAAGGTGAAGAAAAGATCGGTAGTCATGCGGTCGCGGTGGGTTTCGATATGCAGCTCCACGCCCGCATCCGCCGCCAGCTTGCGCCATCCATTGATGTAGGGAACGCATTCCTCCAGCGTATAGGGGCGCACATCCGCCTGCAGGTTCAGGTGATCGGCGCCCAACTCCTTCACCAGCGCCAGCACCGGCTTCAGATCGTCCACCGTTTGCGGATAGCACTGCGCCTGCCAGGTCATGCCGTGCTTGCGCAAAAAGCCGGTGACCTCGCGCGCAAAGGCGGGATCGATGAAGCGCACGCCGCAGCCGTCGAAACCGGCATCCCGGATCATGGAGAGTTTTCCGGAAAGCTCCCACTCATGGCCGTCGGGACGGCGCCGTTCCATCGCCCATAGCGATTGATAAACCAGAAGTTTTTGCGCCATGTCCCGCTCCGTTTGCGCCGGATGCTAGCCGAAGCGGCGCGGCGCGCAACTCTTGCCGGTTTGCGCCGCCTCTGCCACCGCCAATGTGGCGGCCAATGTGTTGGCGCCGTCCAGCACCGATACCAGCGCCGGTTCGCCCCGCCGTATCAGGCGCTGAAAATGCTCCAGCTGCGCCATATAGGGATCATGCCAAGGCACATCGATGTCGGTAGCGATGATGGGAAGATCCCAGCCGATATCGCCCGCCGTCTTGGCGCCCCATTGGCGCAGCACCGGCAATTCCAGGCTGCCTTGGGTGCCCACCAGGCGATAGGCGCTTTGCCCGGTGAAGGCGAAGTTGGGATTTTCACGTGTGCCCTGTTCGATGGTCCATGGTGAAAATCCGGCATCGGTGCATGCAAGCGTGCCCAGGCAGCCATTCTCGAACGCGAAGGTCGCGGCGGCGCTGTCTTCCACCGAAAAACCGCGCCGCGCATTGCTGGTGACGCCGCTGATGCCGCTTATCTCGCCGCACAGATGGCGCAGCATGTCGATTTCATGGATGGCGTTGATCAGGATCGGCCCGCCGCCGGGCTGGGTGCGCCAAAGCGTGTCGAAATAGCGGTCGGGCTTGCGCGTGGCCCATACCACCGAAGCCGCCACCAGCTCGCCCAGCGTGCCGCCGGCGATGCGCCGCTTGGCTTCCTGGATCGCCGCCAGGTAGCGGCGGTGATGCCCGACCAGGGTTTTGACGCCGCTCTCCGCAACCTGTCGCACCAGCGTAGCGGCTTCGTCCAAGCTCGCCGTTACCGGCTTTTCCACCAGAAAATGAATGCCGCGTTCGCAAGCTGATTTTCCATGTCCGGCATGCAGCGCGTTGGGCGTGGCGATGATGACGGCTTCCGGTTTGGCCCGGTCCATCATCACTCTTTCGTCCGTGAACCACGCCGCGCCGCCCAGATCGAAGGCGCTCGCCTCCGCCACCGGATCGGCCACCGCCACCAGCTCGGCGGCGTGCGGCGCGGCCAGGATGGTCTGCATATGCCGCTTGCCGATCAGGCCGGCGCCCAGCACGGCGATGCGCAAGGGCTTCATGACGCCGTCTCCAGCCGCGCCGCCAGCGTGCGCGCCGCCGCCAGCAACCGGCGGGCATGGGTACCCGCGTCATCGCCCGGCGGCAGCGGCACTTCCAGGCTGGCGACACAATCGGCGGGCATGGCGCTCAACAGGTCTTTCAATGCCAGCGCGCCTTCGCCCGGTGGCAACCGGCTGGTGCGCGCTTCCGCAATCAGCGCCTCGCGTCCCACCGGGCTTGCGGCGGGCGCATCGCACAATTGCACATAGTCCAGCAGATGCGGACCCGCGGCGCGGATGCTTTGCGCGGTATCGCCGGCGCGGGCCCAATGCAGCGCATCCACCAGCACCCGCAAGTTGGCCGCATCCGCCGCGGTCAACACGGCCAATGCGGCGTTCAAGGATTTGACGCCCGAAAACACCATATATTCCAGATCCAGCGTCAGTCCGAACGGCGCCGCCAGCCCCGCCAATTCATGCAGCAGCGCGGCGGCGCGGGCATGATCTTCGGTGTCGCACACCAGCTTCAGGCGCGATGCGCTTAAGCTCGCGGCCGCTTCCATCAAGGGCAGATAAGCTTTCGGGTTTGTGCGGTCGTTCAGGCGGATGATCTCCACATCCCACACCGTTAATCCAGAATCCCGCACCATTGGCGCCAGTTCGCGCGCCAGCAGCTTCAGTTCGCCGGCGCTGTAGACGGGATCGGTGGGGGTGGCGGGCGCCAGCCGCAAATCCACCAGGTCGAAACCGGCCTGGGCCGTAATCCGCACCATGTCCAGCGGCGGACTTTCGATCAGGCTGAGATGGGCGAGGGAGAACAGGCGGCGGGGCATCGCCTTACTTTTTCTCAGCCCTTTCCAGCCGGTCCTTTTCGTACCAGATCTCAAACTTCTTGTTTGTGATGAACAGCACCGTGACGTCTTCGGTCTGGGTGGCGCCATGCTCCATCCGCATGCCTTGCGGAAACCACACGAAATTGCCCGGCGCGAAACTGCCCTTGTGGGTGACCAGGGTGCCTTCCAGCACGAACATGCCATGGGCGCAGGGATGGGTGTGCCATTCATTCATGAAGCCGGCGGGATACTTCACCATCCGCACCGTCACGCCGGTATCGGGATCTTCCAGGAACTGCTTGGCGAACAGCGCCTTGCCCAGTTGGGGGACAAAGCGTTCCTCCCAGGGGATGGCTTTCCAGCACAGTGGGATCCGAAGCTTGGAATTCACGTGACTTGAAGTCGCGGCC
>JADMIO010826345.1_pt1 | contig 71786 bp, 75 predicted proteins | sample 8958161 | NCBI WGS metagenome assembly JADMIO01 (sample SAMN16585339, study PRJNA669376) | soil metagenome | isolation source: Crop rotation soil | place: USA: Cullars Rotation, Alabama | collected 2011 | reverse complement strand
GCGACTTCAAGTCACGTGAATTCCAAGCTTCGGATCCCACTGTGCTGGAAAGGACGTACCTTCGCGCCTGCACGCTGATCGCCAGCCACTGCATGAACACCTTCGCGCACGTGTCGGTGCACCAGTCGGTCGGCGTGCCGCAGCCCCTCATGCTCTTCGGCACCCCCGAGCAGAAGAAGAAATTCCTTCCGCGCGTCGCCGGCGGGGAACTGTCGGCGTTCGCGTTGACGGAGCCGGGTGTGGGCTCCGATCCGGCGCGCCTGACGACGGAGGCGAAGCCGGACGGCGACGACTACCTGATCACGGGGGAAAAACTCTGGTGTTCGAACGGCACGCGCTCCGGCCTGTTCATCGTCATTGCCCGCACGCCGCCGAAGATCGTCGACGGGAAGCCGCGCACGCAGCTTTCCGCCTTTCTGGTCGAGGCCGGTTCCCCCGGGGTCGAGGTGCGGCATCGCTGCCAGTTCATGGGGCTCCACGCGCTGTACAACGGCGTGATCCGCTTCACGAACGTGCGCGTGCCCAAGGCAAACATGGTCGGCGGCGAGGGCCGTGGGCTCAAGGTGGCGCTCAGCACGCTGAATGCGGGACGCCTATCGATTCCGGCGGCGAGCATTGGCGTCACGAAACGTTCGCTCGCGATCGCGCGCGAATGGGGCGCGGAGCGGATCCAGTGGGGCGTGCCGATCGGCCAGCACGCGGCGGTGGCGGAAAAGATCCGGCGCATCGCGGCGCATGCCTTCGCCATGGAATCGATGCTGGTGGTGACGGCCCGCATCGTGGACCGCGACAAGAAGGCCGACATCCGTCTCGAGGCTTCGATGTGCAAGCTCTGGAGCACGGAGAAGGCGTGGATGTGCCTCGACGACATCGTGCAGGTCCGCGGCGGGCGCGGCTACGAGAACGTATCGTCGCTGAAGGCGCGCGGGGAGAAGCCGCATCCCGTGGAGCGGATGATGCGCGACAACCGCGTCACCACCATTTTCGAAGGCTCCTCGGAAATCATGCGCCTCTTCATCATGCGCGAGGCGCTCGACCCGCATCTGAAGATCGCGGGGATCGCATTGAATTCGGAGCGTCCGTGGCGCGAGCGGTTGAGCAGCGCCTGGGCGGCGGCGCGTTTCTATGTCCGGTGGTATCCGGCGCAATGGCTGCCGTTTGGGTCGGGGGTGCCGGACGACATGCATCCTCGCCTCGCGGCGCATTTCCGCCGGGTGGCGTCCCTCGGCCGGCGGCTTTCCCGGACGCTGTTCCATCAGATGGTGAAGTTCGGGCCGAAGCTCGAGAAGCGGCAGGTCCTGCTGGGGCGCCTCGCCGACATTGGTTCGGACCTGTTCGCGCTCTCGGCGAGCTGCGTGATGGCGCAGAAGCTCCTGCGCGACGGCGAGCCGGAGGCGAGGGTGTTCATGCTGGTCGATGATTTCGCGAAGCTCGCCCAGCTGCGCATCGAGCAGAATTTTTCCGGCATCGGGCAAAATGCCGACCAGCATGGCTACGATCTCGCGCAGCAGGTAATCCGGGGCGATCACACGTGGCTCGAGCGCGGCATCCTTTAGGCGGGGCGTTGAAAATTCTTTCCGCGCGGGAAGTATTCCTTGTCGCGGTTGGCGGGAGGGCTCCACGATGGCGCGGTGATTGCCCTGACTCGGACCCTCCGCGGATTGCTCGTCCTCGGCTGGCTTTTTTCCTCGATGATCACGCGCGCGCCGGCGGCGGATGCGGACGTGGAGGAAGTCTGGAAGCTCGTGGCCGACCATCTCGGGCGCGACGCGTACACGAAGGCGCACGCGATCAAGGGACCCGAGAGCCGCGAGCTGAAATTCGCCCGGGCGGTGATCGCGATCGATTACCAGCCTGTCACCCAGGATCGGCTGCACGAGGCGGAGGCGGCCTTCGAGGAGATTGCGAAAGGTGACGACGAGCTCGCGGCGGCCGCCGCCTACCTGCAGGCGCGGATGCACCAGGTCCATTATCAGGAACTGGATTACCGGCGGGCTGCGGACCTGTACCGCGCACTGGCGCGGCGCCAGCCCAGGAGTCACTGGGCGCAGCTGGGGCTGGTGAAGATCGGGCTGCTCACGCTTTATGCGCTGCCCGAACCGGCGACGCCGGCGGAGCGCATCGCCGCGGCCGAGCAGCTGCTTTCCCGAATCGAGGAAAAGGAACTCGTGCGCGATCTGGAGCTCCAGCTTGGACGCGCCGGGGCGTTCTATGAGCAACCGCTCGACACCGTTTTGCCCCACCTCCTGGCGGCGGAAAAGATCGGCGGGCTGATCGGGCAGGCGAAGGAGGAGTTGATCGTGATGATCGGTGAACTTTCGATGCGCGCCGGCCATTACGCGGACGCGCGCGAACACTTCGAACACTACCTGCGGGACTACACCTATAACATGCGGCAGGTGACGGTTCGCATGCGCCTCGAGGAACTGGCGGCGCTGGAGAAGAAGGCGTCCGCAGCAACGCCATGATGCGCCGACACGCTTCCAAGCTCGGCCTGGCCGTGGCGATCCTCGCCTACTTGGCGGCCACGTATTGGGTGTTCACGCGGTCGGCGCCGATCGTGTCGCAGCGACCGATTACCATCCGCGTGGCGCATTGGCAGATTGAACGAGGACCGCCGGAGGGCCTGGAAGCCGTCATCAGGCGGTTCGAGGAACTGAACCCGCGCGTGAAAGTCGAGCAGGTGCTCGTTCCAGGCGGCGGCCCCATCTACCGGCAATGGCTGCGGTCGAACCTCGTCGGCGGCACGGGTGTCGACCTGCTCGAGTACGGCATCTGGCTCGACGGCCTCTCGGATCTTCCGGCGCGGTACTTCGCGCCGATCACGAACGAGATGCTGCAGCCGAATCCATACAACAAAGGGACGCCGTTGGAGCATGTGCCGTGGTCCGAGACCTTCACCGACGGCCTGATTGCGCAGCAGGTGAACGCACCGGTGCCGGGCCAGTTCTACGCGGCGACCCTGACGGAGGTTTCGACGCGGCTCTTCTGCAACCTGGCGCTGCTGCGGGAGATTTCCGGCTCCGATCAGATGCCGCACACGATCGCCGAATTCCGCGCGCTGGCCGCCAAGGTCCGGGCGTATGCGGCGCGCACGGGCAAGCCGATCTACACGCTCGCCGGCTCGCGGGACAACGGGAACTGGATGTTCCAGTTCCTGATGCAGGGTGCGATGATGGAGGTGGCCCAGCGGAACGACCGCCTCGGGGTGCTCGCGCTGAATGGCTGGGACCTCCTCGGGCACTATCTCGAGGGCCGCTGGACCCACGACCTTCCCGAGGCGCGGGCGGGCTGGGAGCTGATTCGGGAGATCAGCGCGAACATGAAACCCGGCTTCCTCCAGTCGATGCGGGACGCGGCGACCCAGGAGTGGCTCCGCGGCGACGCCGTGTTCATTTTCGCGGGTACGTGGGATGGCACGAGCCTGCGCACGCTCGCGTCCTTTCCGGTGGAGGTGATCCGTTTCCCCCAGCCGACGCGCGACGATCCCGTGATCGGAAAATATTTTCTCGGCCCGTTTGCCGACGGCGGTGGCGGGACCTGCATGGAGCTTTACCTCAACAGGCAGAGCCGGCACCCGAAGGAGGCGATCGATTTCCTGCGGTTCATGAGCAGCGTCGAGGGCAACCAGCTCTTCACCGATCACAGCGGCTGGCTGCCCGCCACGCGGGGCGTGAAGGTGCCCGATGCGATCAAGGTCTACCAGACTCCAAAGGACAGCTTCACGTTTGGCATGCCGATCACGATGATCGGCTCCTCGGTCATGGCGCTGATCGACCTCAACATGTACCGGCTCGTCGGGCCGCAGGGCAGCGTCGATAATTTCGTGTCGGCCGTGGAGGCCGCGATGCCGGAAGCCGCGCGCAAGGACCTCGAGAAAGAAGTGAGCAATCGCTACCTGTCCGTGCGTCCGCAGGACCCGCAGATCATGGCCCTGACCGAGCTCAGTGCCCGCCACCCGGAGGATCGCGAGTCCATGGTATCGAGGGAACGCCTCGAGAGCTCGCAGACCCAGACGGAGGCGCTGATCCTCCAGATGAAGCTCCAGCTCGCCCGCGCGGTGAAGTGATGCGCGTGAGTTTCCTGCTTCGGCACTTGTCCGAGCGGCGCAATTTCCCACAGTGACGCCGTGCCTGTGGCGAAGACTGTTCCGCGAAGCTTTCGGTTTGGGTTGATGCTCTTTTTCTCCAGCCTGGCGACGGCGCTCGCTGCCCGCGAGCCGGCGGAGCCCACGGCGCCGTGGACGGCGCTGGCCGAGACCCGTCCCCGCGATGCGCTGCGGCTGCTCAGCCGCGACGCGAAGGAGCGTTCGGCGCGGCTCGCCTGGGCGGCGGCGATGATCGGCCGGCAGCCTTCGACCGACGACAACATGCGCGCGGCCGAGGCGGTTTTGGCCGAACTTGAGCGCGGCGACGACGACGTGGCCGCGGAGGCGGCGTATCTCCGCGCGCGGATTTACCAGCTGCATCTGGCGAATCCCGACGACGCACAAGCGGCGGGCCTGTACGCGGCGCTGGCGGACCGTTTTCCCGCGTCGCACTGGGCCCAGCTCGGCCTCGTGAAAATGGCGCTCTTGAAACTTTACGCCCCGCTTTCGGCGCCACCGGGACCGGAGGAGCGCCTGGCGCAGGCCGAGGCGATTCTCGGGCGGCTCAAGGAGCCCTTGTTGCGCCGTGATCTCCACCTCCAGATCGGGAAGGCGGGGGTCGCCCTGCGCCTCCCCGTGCCGCGCTTTCTGCCTCACTTGGTGGAGGCCGACCGCATTGGCGGCGTTTCGGGCACGGCGTACGAGGATCTGATCGTGCAGATCGGGGTGCTCTCGGAGCGCGTGGGAAACTGGGCGCAGGCCAGGGCGTATTTCCAGCGCTACCTCGCCGAGTTTCCAACGAACGTCCGCGCGTTCACGATCGAACATAAGCTGGCCGCGGCGAACGAGCGCTTGGCGGCGCAAGGCACGCCATGATCCGCCGCTCGCCGAGATTCAGTTTTCTGCTGCTCGGAGTCGCGTACGTGGCTTCGGCCTGGTGGGTATTCACGCGTTCCGCGCCCGTGATCCAGCGGCGACCCGTGACGATCCATTTCGCTCACTGGCAAATCGAGCGCGGGCCGCCCGACGGAATCGCGGCCGCGATCAAGCGTTACGAAGAATTGAATCCCCGGGTGCGGGTGGTGCAGCTGCTGATTCCGGGCGGCCTGATCTATCCGCAGTGGATGCGCTCGAATCTCGCCGGCGACACCGGTCCGGATCTGATGGAGTGGGGCCCGTGGCTTTCGGGATTGAAGGATGTGCCGGCGCGCTACTTCTCGCCGTTGACCGCCGCACTGAAAAAACCGAACCCGTACAATCGGGGCACGGCCTTGGAGCACGTGCCGTGGGAGGAGACATTTCACGACAAGCTCCTCGCGCCTCGCCGCGACTCGCCGGATCCAGGCCAGGTTTACGCGGTGAACATCACGGAGGTGACGCTCAGGCTTTTCTGCAATGTCACGCTGATGCGCGAAATCACCGGCAAGGTGGAAGCGCCGAGGACATTCGACGATTTCCGGAAGCTGCTGGCGAAGGTCGCGGCGTTCCGGGCGCGCACCGGCCGGAAGATTTCCGCGCTCGCGGGAAGCCGCGACACCACGCGCGCGATCGCCGAGCCGATCTTCGCGGCTCCATTGCTCGGCGTGAACCAGAAGCTCGACGAAGGCGGGACACTTTACCTGTACAACCGCCAGATGCTCGCTGCGTATCTCGAGGGGAAGTGGAAATACAGCGATCCGGCCGTGAAGGCGGGCCTCCAGCTCGTGCGCGAAGTCTGCAATGCGATGAAGCCCGGGTTTCTCCAGCTGCGACGCGACGATGCGATGCTCGAATTCCTGCGGGGCGACGCGTTGTTTTTCTTCTACGGGACGTGGGATGCGACGAGCCTGCGCCGCCTTGCCACTTTTGATATCAAGCCGATGAAGCTGCCCCCGGTCTTTCCCGATGATCCGGAGGTTGGCCGGTACATCGTCGGCATCGGCGGCGAGGGAATCGGCGAAACGTCGCTCGCGATGTACCTGAACAAGGGAAGCCGGCACCCGGCCGAGGCCCTCGATTTCCTTCACTTCCTCACCAGCATTCCGGGGCAGCAGATCTTCACCGACCACAGCCTGTGGCTGCCCGCGACCAACGAGGTCAAGGTGCCCGAGGCGATCCGGAATTTCCGGGACTACCAGAAGGGACTCTCCTTCGGTCAGGCGCCGTATGACGCCCTGGGGACGGAGGTGAGCATGAACTGGGACCGGTATTTCTTCAATTTGATCGGCGACCAGGGGAGTGCGGACCGGTACGCGGCGGCCCTGGACGAAGTGATGCCGGCGGCGATTCGATCCGATCTGACGACGGAGATGCGCAATGCGCTGCTCCTGGTGAAGCCGCAGGACGCGATGATCGCGGGATTCGCCGGCCTGCCGGGCGAGCGCGCGCGGATTCGCCGCGAGGAACTGGAAGCCGGACAGACGATGTCCGAGGCGCTGGCGCTGCAGATGCGGATGACCCTCGACGCGACCGCGCCGCGCTGATCAGCAGATCATGCCCTGTTTCGCGCGGGGCCCGTGCCCTGCCGGATTCGCCCCGACCCACCGGGAATCGGCCGGCTGGCTCGCACGCTGATAACGCGTGTCGGAGGAGAGCCGCACGAAATCGGTCTGATTATCCAGGCTCGCATGAACGAGCGTCATCTTGAAGGTGAGGAAATCGCCCGGGCGGTATTCGGCTGTCAGCCAGCGTCCGCCGAGTTTTTCGCGGAGCGAGACCGGATTGTTGGTCAGCCAGCCCGGATGACTCCAGCCGCCCTTGACCGCGACCTTCTCGGCCTCGCGCGGACGGTTTTCGCAGTAAAGGTCGACGTCGACCTCGAGATAGTTCTTCAGGCGTTCGGCCTGGAGGTGGGATTTTTCGAGCACCATCAACCCGCCGATTTCGAGGGGCACGGTGCCGTACGGAATCCAGCAGCTGAGCAACTGGTGCGTGCCCCGGCTCATGTAGACCAGGTCGCAGTGCGGCGGGGTGCCCTGCCCGCGGCTGATCGCGCGAAACCACGTGTGGTCAAAATGCCGCACCGTCTCGCCGAACAGGGTGGTGTAAAAGCCGAGCAATTCCGGGCCGTAAACCACGCGATCGATCGCGGGATTGTCCTTCGCGAGATCACCGCGGAAGCCCAGCGGGCGACCGGCGAGGCAGCGGCCCTCGATGGTCGGATAGGCCGGATCGAGCGCACCCTCGGCCGCGAGACGGTCTGTCACCGCGGCGCGGGCGGCGAGGATCAGCTCGGGGTCGAAAAATCCCGGGATGAATAGATAACCGTCTTCGTCCAGGCGCTGATTGAGCACATCGGGCTGTCCGACGTATTCCGCAGACGACCGCAGCTCCCCGAACGCCTCCGGGGATGTGTCGAGTTCGTGTTTGAACGATATCAGGGGAATGGAGGCAACCATGGTCAGCGGGATAACCGGACGGGCGGAAAAATTCGGAGGAAATTCCGGGGTGGCAACTGCGAACGCGAGACGACCGCCATGATTATTATCCGACGGTTTCAACCCGGAGCTACGCGCGACCCGCTTTCGGGGTGAGGCCTACTTTGCCAACCGCGCGGCTTCGCAGGTGCCGCGTTCGATTGCTGGGCGGGATGCCCAAGCCACGCGATCAGCGTTTCAGTCCCGGAAGCGGGGTGTCCCACTTTCCGTTGTAGCGCACCGTGAATCCCGTGAACCCGCGGCGTCCGTCCCAGATGAGGTTTTCCTTTTTATCCCGGGCTTCGGCGACGATCGCCGCGAGCTGCCGGATCGTGAGGCCTCGAATCGCCACGCCGTTCACGCTGGTGAGAAGGTCGCCGAGCTGGATGCCGAGCCGCGCGCCCATGCCGTCGGTGTCGACGGCGGTGACACGTGCCTCGACGATGGGATCGTTGAGGCTGTCGGCCAGGTTGAGGCCGGCCAGTTCGAAGTGAACGTCGATCGACGGGAAGACGGCTTCCCGCACGTTGAACGGCGCCATTTTCTGGACCTTCGTCTCCTTGGTCGGAGCGAGGTCACCGCGCCGGAGGCCGGCGGGTCCGCTGGGCTCGGGCGCGAGCTCGCGGCGCTTGGGTTCGCCCCCGAACGCCCCCGCCGCAGCCGCTGCAAGGAGAAGAGCGGTGGCGGGGAGGAGACGAAGGCGGTGAGACATTCCCATCGAACCGGTTACTTTTCGCTTTCGAGCTGGGTCTGGAAGACCTGCCCGTCCCGGAAAGTCACGTACAGCGTGTCGGCCGGAAGTTCGGCGACATCCAGCTGGGTGTTGGTCGTTCCGCGAGTCCCGGTGGCGCCGAGGCCTTTCCCTCCGCTGGTCATGGCGCTGCCGCCGTTCGGACTGTCGACTCGACCGGTGTATCCCGCGCCCGAAGTATTGGAAACGGTCGCGGTGGCGTGCATCTGGGCGGAACTCGGATAGTAATTGTTGTAGGTCCAGATCGTGTCCTGACCGTTGGCGCTCGTGACGATCTTCGAGGGCTTCCCGAGGGCCATGTAAACCATGTCGGTCGAGAAACCGATGCCGACGACGCCGTTCTGGATGTCGCGCTGCTGCCACGGGGCGAGGTTGTTGAACACGACGGCTTTTTCCTGAATGCGGGCGGACGTGCCGCCCGTTTCACAACCGGCGAACAGGAGGGTAGCGGCGATGGCCGCGATGGAGGCGAGGTGCTGGGTTTTCATGGGGAAATACGGGGACAGTGTGGGGTCAGGCCGGCGAATACGGGGCGGGAAAAAGAATCTCAGGCGAGCTTGAGCACGGAGGAAATGGCGACCGCCAGGCGGTCCCAGCTTTCCTGCTCGACCTCCAGCTGCTTCCGACCGCTGCGCGTCAGGCGATAGTATTTCGCCTTCCGATTGTTGTCGGACTGGCCCCACTCGGCCTCGATCCAGCCCTTCTCCTGCATGCGGTAAAGGGCGGGATAGAGCGAGCCCTCGCCAACTGTCAGCACATCCTTCGAAAGGGCGCTGATCCGCTCGGCAATTCCCCAACCGTGCATCTCACCCCGGTTCAATACCCGGAGAATCAGCAGATCCAGGGTGCCCTGCAGGAGATCGGTCTTGTTCATGGCTGGCTCACCTTGACTGTCGATGGGAACGATCCTGAAGGCGGACGTCAAGGCGGCGATGGCTGCAACTTTCCGAAACCCCCGGTGTTCTTCGACCAACATGAAACCCTTCTTCAAGATTCTCCTCGTGGTGGCTGTGGTCCTGCTCGCCTTCAAGCTCCTGCCCGTTCTCCTCGTGCCGGTGATCCTCGGCATCGTCCTCACGCTCATCGTGGGAAGCGTCCTGGCCGCCGGTGTCGCCGCCCTGACCTTCGCCGGTCTGTCCACCTTCGGCGCGCTGGCGGCGGTCACCCTGGTGACGGCCGCCGTGCTCTCGCCGATCTGGATGCCCGTCCTGGCGGTGATCGGGCTGGTCTCGCTCTGCCGGCGGCGTCCGGCGGTTCCGGTCGCGGCCTGACCGCCGCCGCGCCGACGCTTCCTTTCAATGTGGCGTCGGTGCCAGCCGCGGGTTTGCTCCGCGGAATGTCCGAGAGTCTTCCGCCCCGCATCGTCTCCGAGATCAGCTTCATCGGGCGAGCGGGCGGGATGGTGAAGGCGCTCGACGGATTCAAGAAGGGCCACCACACGGTGCCCGACGCCGTGAACCCGGTGACCCAGGCGTTCCTGGCCCGCATCGCGAACACCGCATTGTCGGCGGAGGCCGAGCGTCTGTTCCAGGACGCGAGGACCGCCCTGGGTTACAAGCGGAAGGAAATCGGCCTCGAGATTGCAGCCGGATCCGCGGTCCTCACCACCCGCGATTTTGTGGTCGAGATCGTCTACGCGCTCGAGAACGAGGCGTCCGAGCGCTACACGGTGACGACCACGCTGCGGGGATTGAAGCAGGGGGATCTGGCCGCGACCGAACCGTTCGACGCATTGTTTCGCGGCCGTTTCACGGAAATTTCCTTCGTGCTGGTGAAAGGGGCACGGGTTGAAGCGGTCATCGATGCGATCGAGGCATTAAACGGGGAAGGCGGGCTCGGCGTGACGTACCCTTCGGATTGCCGCGAGTGCGTGATTTCGGTCGAGGGCGTCGACGCTTCCGTCCGCTGTACGGCCGCCTCGCTCGAAATGGTTTTTCCCCGCGCCGGTTCGCCCCGGGAGTTGATGGAGGCGTTTGCCGCGGTGCGCGCTGCTTTCGCGGCCGCCGCACCGCTGGCGGAAATGGTTGCCTGAGGCCCGGCGCTTTTCTCGGCGGTCTTGCCCGACGACGCGCCCACCGATAAGGCCGGGGGAATGATTTTCTCCCCCTTTGCCGGCGAGGCGGTGTGTCGACGAATCCCCGCGCCACCCACACCGCACGGCACGCCGAACATGGAGCCGCTGCAGCCCCTGGATGGCGCGGCATGGCTTTGGCATCCGGCGCTTGCCGGGGGCGAACCGGGATTTGTGGTGTTTCGACTCGATCTCGTTTCGGTGCGCACGGAGCAAATCCGCCTGCAGGTCACGGGAGATCTTTGTTTCGCGCTCGGGCTCGACGGCGCGCTGGTGGCGCGTGGACCGGATACCTCGGACGTGACGCACTGGGCGTATGCGACGTATGAGCTGACGCTCGCCAAGGGGCGGCATCGCGTCGAGGCGCTGGTTTGGTGGGCGAAAACGCCGCAGGCGCCGGAAGGCCGCATGACGTGGCGCGGCGGTTTCGCGTGCGCCGGATGCGATGCGGCTCATTCCCGCGTGAGCACGGGCGTCGCGCCCTGGCGCGTCGCGCAGCTGCACGGGGCGGCGTGGGGACCAAAGCTCAACCGATCGTACCATGTGATCGGATGCTCGGCGGATATCGACTTGGGAACGTTCGATCTGCGCCGCGCGGAGTGGGTGAAGCCGGAGGTCGTCCGCGGGCCGGTCGCATTTCATCCCTGCGGCATCGTGGCGTCGGGGTGGCGGCTGCACGCGTCGAATCTGCCCGAGCAGCGGCATGACCTGTGGCGCGGTGGACGCGTCCGCGCGCTGTTTCCGCGGTGGAGCGCGGCTGCGCATGTCGCTTTTTCCGCCGAAAATGCGAGTGACGTCGCTGGCTGGTCGGCGCTGTTGCGCGAGGGAAAGACGATGAGACTGCCCGCGCGCCACGCGGTTACGCTGCTGATCGACACGGACGATTATCTGTGCGGATTTCCCGTGCTGGAATTCAGCGGCGGCGACGGTGCGCGGGTGCGTTGGGAGTGGGCGGAGTCGTTGTTCGACCGGATCGACCCCGCGCTCGACAACACGCCGGGCCCCAAGGGCGACCGCGGTGCCGTGGCGGGCAAGGTGTTCATGGGTTTCGGCGACCGGTGGAAACTCGGTGGACGCGGGCGTCGCATCGCGAGTTCCCCCTGGTGGCGCGCGGGGCGCTATTTCCTCATCAGCGTCAAGGTCGGCGCCCGCCCGCTCTCAATTCACCGCCTGGGGGTCGAGCGAACCGGGTTTCCGCTGCAGCCGACGGCGCATTTCGAAAGCGACGATGCGAGTCTTGCGCCGGTGGTTGAACTCAGCGAGCGCGGATTGCGCGGATGCATGCACGACGTGTTCGTGGATTGTCCGTATTACGAGCAGATGATGTATGTGGCGGACACCCGGATCCAGATGCTGCTGGCGTACACCTTCGCGGGAGACGACCGGCTCTCGCGTCGCGGGATGGAGTTGTTCGACTTGTCGCGCGACCGCCGTGGCTATCCGACGATGCGGCACCCGTCCGTCGATCGGCAGGAGAGCGCGACCTTCGCGATGATCTGGCCGTGGATGCTTCGTGATTTCGCGCTGTGGCGGGATGATCTCGCGTGGCTGAAGCCGCGGCTGCCGGGATTGCGCGCGCTGATGGAGGCGCTGCGGGTTGAGGAGGACGGCGATGGCTTGCTCGCGAAGCCACCGGGCTGGCTGTTCATGGACTGGGTGCCCGGATGGGACGCCGGATGGGCCCCCGGCCAGCGCGAAGGAAACCGGTCGGCGCTGATCAACCTCCAATATCTGCTCACCCTGCAGGCGGCGGCGGATCTCGAAACGTGGGTCGGTGATGCGACGCACGCTTCGCGTCATCGCGTACACGCCACCGCACTTGCGCAGGTGTTGGAGAGGAAATTTTGGAGCGAGTCCCGCGCGATCTGGGCGGACGACGATTCGCATACCCGGTTCAGCCAGCACGCGCAGGCGCTGGCCGTGATCGCCGGGCTGCGGGTTCCGGATCTCGCCCGATGGTCGGATGCCGCGGCCAATGGCCTAAAGGCCGCGACGATTTATTTTCAGCACTATCTTTTCGAGGCCTTCGCCAAAGCGGGCCGCTCGGACCTCATCCTGAGCGGTCTCGATCTCTGGCGAAATCTGGCGAAGCAAGGATTCAAGACGCCCGTCGAAAGTCCCGAGCCCGCGCGTTCAGACTGCCATGCCTGGGGCGCGCATCCGGTGTTTCACCTGCATGCGTCGGTTGCCGGAATCCGTCCATCGGGTCCCGGATTCAGGACGGTGCGCATTGCGCCCCAGCCCGGAACGCTCGCCCGGATCGAAAGCGCGTTGCCGCACCCCGCGGGTGCCATTCGCCTCAGCGCGCGATTCAGCGGCAAGGCGGTCGTGGCCACGGTGGAATTGCCGGCCGGGACGACCGGAGTTTTCGTGTGGCGCGGACGCGAGGTTCCGCTGGCTGCCGGCTCACAGGAAATCCACCTGGAATAGGAAAAGGTCCGGGTCCGAATCGCCCGTCCGGCGGTGCGAAGGTTACCGCGACGCGTTCAACATCGCGGCGACGAATTCGCGTTCCTCGCGCAGTTCCTGGTTGGTGGCGGCGAGTTTCGATTTCGCGAAGTCGTCCATCGCGTAGTTCGTGAGGACCTCATACGAGCCCGGAGACGTCGTGCGAACTGGCATGCCGGCCCAGACCTCTTTGTCGAAACCGTAGCGTCCCTCGGATTTCACCGCAATCGAGTGGATTGCGCCCGGGGTGACGAGCGAGCGGACATGGTCAACGAGCGCGTTGGCGGCCGATGCGGCGGAGGAGGCTCCGCGCGCGGCGATGATCGCTGCACCGCGCTTGCCGACAGTTTCGCAGAACAGGCCCTTCAGCCAGGCGTCGTCGTTGATCACCGTGGCCGCGGGCTTGCCGTTGATCGTCGCGTGGGCGAACGCCGGGAACATCGTTGGGCTGTGATTTCCGTAGATGAAAATGTCCTTCACCGCGGTGAGATCCACGCCGGCCTTTTTCGCCAGCTGGGTCTGCGCGCGGTTCTGGTCGAGTCGCACCATCGCGGTGAAACGCTCCGGCGGCAGGCGCCTGGCCTGGCTGGCGGCGATCATGCAGTTCGTGTTCGCCGGATTGCCCACGACGGCCACGCGCGCATCGGCGGCGGCAACGGCGTCGATCACGCGTCCCTGGGCGATGAAAATGGTGCCGTTGTCCTTGAGCAGGTCGGCTCGTTCCATGCCCGGGCCGCGGGGCTTGGCGCCGACGAGCAGGCACCAGTTGGCGTCCTTGAAGCCAACTTCGGCCTTGTCTGTCTGGACGATCCCTTTGAGCAGCGGAAACGCGCAGTCATCCAGCTCCATCGCCACGCCCTCGAGCGCCTTCATCGCCTTCTCGATCGGGGCTTCGATGAGCTGCAGGATGACGGGCTGGTCGGGGCCGAACATGGCGCCGGATGCGATCCGAAAAAGGAGAGAGTAGCCGATCTGGCCGGCTGCGCCGGTAACGGCGACGCGGATGGGAGTTTTCATGGGCGGGTTCGGAAAGTAGCGGCCGCATCCGCGAAGGCCACGCCGAATTTCCGAGGCGTTCTCTTAATAGAACGCGTCAAAGCGAAGGAAGCGCCGCTGATTGGAAGAACTATGCGAACCGCCGCGCCAGGCCGGCATGGATCTCCCGCACCAGTTTCTCGGTCGTCGGCCAGTCAATGCACGCGTCGGTGATCGAGACGCCGTAGCGCAGTTTGTCCTTCGGCTGGGGAAAGGCCTGGTTGCCCGCGCCGAGATTGCTCTCGATCATCGCGCCCATGATCGAGGTGTTGCCCGCGGCGATCTGGGCGAGCAGCTCGCGCATCACCTCGGGCTGGCGCTCGGGCTGCTTGGCGGAATTGTCATGCGAGCAATCGACCACGATGCACTTCGTCAGCCCCGCCTTGGCCAGCAGCTGCTCGGTCTGGGCAATATGTGCCGGCGAGTAATTGGGTCCGGTGGCACCGCCGCGAAGGACCACATGGCAGTCCGGGTTTCCACGCGTGACGATCGCGGAAGCGGCGCCGTCGAGATTGATCCCGAGGAAGGTGTGCGGCTGGGACGCGGCCTTGATGGCGTTGATCGCCGTGGCGATCGAACCATCGGTGCCATTCTTGAATCCGAGCGGCATCGAAAGGCCGGATGCCATCTGCCGGTGCGTCTGCGATTCCGCCGTGCGCGCGCCGATCGCGGACCAGCAGATCAGATCGGCGATATACTGGGGCGTGATCGGATCGAGAAGCTCGGTCGCGGTGGGAAGTCCGAGATCCAGCACGTCGCGGAGAAACGTGCGCGCGAGCCGAAGCCCCGCGGCGATGTCGTGCGAGCCGTCAAGGTGCGGATCCATCACGAGGCCCTTCCACCCGACTGTGGTGCGGGGCTTTTCAAAATACACCCGCATCACGATCATCACCCGGTCGGAAACTTCCTTGGCGAGCGCGGCGAGGCGGCGGGCATATTCGCGGCCGGCCTCGACATCGTGGATCGAGCAGGGTCCGAGGATCAGGAGGAAGCGCTTGTCGTCGGTAAAGATCAGCCGGTGGATTTCCCGGCGGGATTGCGTCACGAATTCGGCCTGCGCGGCGGACTTGGGGAGCTCGGCGAGGAGCGCGTACGGGGAGGGCAGGGCTCGCGTCTCGACGACATTGATGTCCGATGTTCTCTGCATGAACCGTCAGCTTGGAAGCCCGCTCACTGTCGGCGCAAGCCCGGTGTCCGTCTGCCAATCGCAAAATCCGGGCAAAAAAGTGGCCGGCCACTTACCCCTAAGTGGCCGGCCTTTGCTTTCTTAGTTACCCCAAAACTCCCGCTAGGCGGGAGAAGTGAAAAACTGATGAGTTGATAGGTACACGCGTTCCGAGCATCGTCAACTGGAAGTTCTCAAATTCTCTCACTTTCTTCCGCTAGTAGCTGAAAAACGGTAGGTTATTAAATCGATGAATCCCCCTTTCGCCGGGCCTCGTTACCTTTGGCAGCCCGCCGCCGACTTGGCGGTTTCGGGGGAGGACGCACGCACTTTTCTACAGGGCCAATTCACCAACGATTTGCAAAAGACCGGGACTGGCGGGTCGGTGTATGGTCTGTTCTTGAATCAAAAGGGAAAGACGCTCGCGGACGCATTCGTAATCGGCACGGGTCAAAGTGAATTCCGGGTGGTGAGCTATTTTTCAACGGCCGATGTGATCCGGGAGCGGCTCGAGGCCTATGTGATTGCTGACGATGTCACGATCACGGACCGGACGGCGGAGAGTCGGGCGATCACGGTGTTTGGATCCGGGGCTCCCGCAGTGGACGGTGGGCGAGCGTTGATTTTCCCCGGGCGCCGCAGCCGCGAGCCCCACTGGGAAATCGTCACGTCCGGCCCGGAGGAAACACAGACGGATCCCGGCTCGGCCAAGAATGCGATCTCGGCGGCGGAAATGGAATGGCGACGCATCGATGCGCGCATTCCGGCGGTGCCCTACGACATTGGGCCAGGGGAACTCCCGAACGAAGGTGGACTCGAAGGGGAGGCAATTTCGTACACGAAGGGTTGTTATCTCGGACAGGAAGTGATGGCGCGGCTGAAGTCGATGGGCGCGGTGCGCCGCCGGCTCGTTCGCATCAGCGGGTCGGGCACCCCGCCGGCCCGGTTGTCTCCGCTTTTCCAGTCGCAGCGGAAGATTGGGGACGTACGAACGACAGCGTCGCGGGGTGAGCATTGGATCGGGCTCGCACTCATTTCTATTCTCTATTTTTCCCCGGCGACCGACGTCGCACTGAGCGAATCGGGCCCGGCCGAAATTCGGGTCGACCTTCATGACTGAGGAGGAGCAGCTTCGCGCGCTGTGCGAGCGTCTTGGGGCGTCCGCCGTACAGTCCGCGGTCATGGCAGCGCAGCTGCTCAAGCGGGCGGCGCAGCTTTCCGCGGAGCGGGGCATCTCTCGGGAGGAAGCGCTCACGCATCTTCTGAAGATCGTGGTTGAAGGCCGAGCAGGCCGCGCTCCACCGCAGCCCTGAGATGGTCGATCCGTGGGGCGACGGCGGCCATTCGCGGCTTGTCACCCGGGGCGGGGCGCTCGTGACTTCTCCTCCATGAACAAAGCAGAGCTGACCGTGGAAGTGCAGAAGCGTCTGGGCGATGAAGTGTCCCGGGCTTCGGCCGAACGCGCCGTCGATGCCGTGCTCGCGGCGATCGGACACGGACTAAAGCGCGACCGCGAAGTTCAGCTGGTGGGTTTCGGGGCGTTTGTCGTCGCGCGTCGCGCGGCGCGGCGCGGCTTCAATCCCCACACGCGTCGTCCGATGAAAATCCGGGGGATGAACACGATTCGGTTCAAGGCGGGCGTCGATCTGAAGGCGGCCGTTTGAGTCAGGGCGGTTCGAGCTCCAAGCCATGAAGGACGCGCTGATTGCCCGGTTTCGGGAAAGATTTGGACACGATCCGGTCGCTGTCGCACGGGCGCCGGGGCGGATCGAGTTCATTGGCAATCACACGGATTACAATGGAGGCACGGTGCTCGGCGCCTCGATCGATCGCAATGTGTGGGTGGCGATCGCGCCGCGTTCCGATGCGAAGTGGCGTTTTGCCTCGGAATCGAAGGCGGGGGTGGTCGAGGTGGCCGTGGGCGTGCCATCGAAGCAGACGGGGGAGGCGAGCTGGACCAATTATCCCCTCGGGGTGATCGCGGCGTTTTCCGAATTCGGGCTGCGCATGCCGGACGGATTTGATTTTTTTGCCTGGTCTGACCTGCCCCCGGGCGCAGGCCTCAGCAGCAGCGCGGCGCTGGAGCTTGCGTCGGGGCTCTGTTTTCTGGCGCGGTCATCGCAGACTGCGCCGCGCGAGACGCTCGTGAAGCTCTGCCGTCACGCGGAGAATCATTTCGTCGGAGTGCCGTGCGGCATCCTCGACCAGGGCGTGTCTGGATTCGGGCGGAAGGATCACCTCGTGTTCATTGACTGCCGCGGTCCGTCGTTTGACACCGTCCCGCTCCCGGCGACCGCGCGGTTCTGGGTTTTCAACACGCACACGAAGCACGCGCTGGTGGATGGATTCTATGCCGCGCGTCATCGCGAATGCATGGATGCCGCGCGCCGGCTGGGCGTCGCGTGCCTGGCCGACATTTCACCGGACGAACTCGCGCGCCGCGAACCCGAGCTGCCATCGGTCAACTTCAAGCGCGCGCAGCATATCGTAAACGAGATCGCGCGCGTGAACGCCACGCGCGGGGCGTTGCGTGCCGGGGACCTGCGCGCGGTGGGACAGCTGCTGACGCAGTCCCACCGGAGTTCGCAGCGTCTCTTTGAGAACAGCACGCGGGAACTGGATTTCCTCGTAGACCGGCTCTGCGGGGCGCGCAACGTGCTCGGCGCGCGCCTCACGGGCGGTGGATTTGGCGGCGCCGTGATGGCGCTGACCACGCCGGATTTTTCCCGCGCCGACGCCGATGCGATAGTGGCCGCGTACCGGAGGGAATTCGGCACGGCCGTCGATCCGCTGCCGGCGCGGACGGGGGACGGAGCGAGTCTAGAGTAGCTCGTTGACGGCGATGAAATACGCGCGGATCGGCGCGTGGAAGTAGAGGAAATAGAGCAGCCCCGCGATCGCGAGCATCGGCCCGAAGGGCACCTGCATCCCGAAACCGAGCGGAACCGGTTCCCCTGGAACTTCCGTGCCGGACGTCACCGCAACTTTTCGCCCGGAGACTTTCTGCCACAGCAACGCGAGCGCGAACCACAGCGTGCCCACGACCGCCCCGCCGAAAACGGCGAAGCACGCGCCCTTCCAGCCGCAGAACGCGCCGATCATCCCCACGAATTTCACGTCGCCGAACCCCATTGCCTCCTTCTTCAGGACCATCTCGGCGACCAGCGCGATCCAGAGGACGAGACCTGATCCCACCAGCAATCCCTGCACCGAGATGGCCGTGGAGCGCAGGCTATCGACCATGAAGATCCCCTCGTGCTGTCCGTGCAGCGCCGGGACGAGCATGGAGAGCAGGACCCCGACGACACCCGCGCCGACCGAAAACGCGTCCGGGATGATCATATGGTCGAGATCAATGAACGTCGCCGCGATCAGCACGCTCACAAAAACCATCCCGCAGAGGGCCTTCCCCGGCGGGAAGAGAAGCCAGCACGCGAGAAACAGTCCGGCGGTGAGCAGTTCCACGAACGGATAGCGGAACGAATAGGGACGTCCGCAGCACCGAGCCTTGCCGCGGAGAAAAAACCAGCTCAGCACCGGAATGTTGTCGTAGGCCCTGATCGGCTGGCCGCAGGCGCACTGCGAACCCGGGCGCACGATGGATTTTCCGGCGGGAATCCGGTAAATGCACACGTTGAGGAAACTGCCGACGATCGCTCCGAAGATCGCGGCGGCGGTCGGCGCGAACCACGGAAACGCGGCGTTGAACTGGGCGTAATCGGGCATCCGTCAGGTGTTCCCCGGCGTCATGACGGCGCGTTTCATCGTCGGACTGGTTTCCGCGGCGGGAACATGGGTCCAGATTTCCAGCGCCTTCGCTCCCTGGTGCACGAGCATCGACAGTCCGTTGGCGCAGGGGATTCCGAGCGCCTCCGCCTGCCGCAGCAGGGGCGTCCGGGGCGGATTGTAGATCATGTCGAAGACGCTGGCGGGGCGGGGTACACGCTGCAAATCAATCGGCGCCGCGTCCGCGTCGCGGAGGCCAAGGCTGGTCGCGTTGATGACGAGCGCCTGTTCCGGTGCCGTCCCCGCCGGGAGCTCGCCTACAATCCCGCGGCGCGGAATCGACGGAGCAACGGGCGCGATCGCCTCCAGCAGCAGGTCAAGGTTTTCGCGCGTGCGATTGACGATCGTCAGCGAAGCGCAGCCGCGTTGGAGCGCCTCGACCGCCGCGCCGCGCGCGGCGCCGCCGGCGCCGAGCAGCAGGACGTGGGCGCCGCCGAGCCCGTGGCGGAGGGTTTCGCGCAGGGCGGACTCGAGGCCATAGCCATCGGTGTTGTGGCCCTGCCAGCCTTCGCTCGTCCACCGGAGCGTGTTGACGGCGCCGACCGGACTGGCGGCGGGATCGACTGCCTCGACCAAATCAAACGCCAGGACCTTGTGGGGCACCGTCAGATTAAGGCCGCGAAACCTGGCGGCGTGGAGTTTTCGCAGTGCGACGCGAAGATCGGAGGGAGCGACTTCGAAGCGGAAATATTTCCAGGCGTTGAACTCGGGCCGGGATTCTCCGAGGCGGGCAAGCGCCGCATTGTGCATGCGCGGACTGATCGAATGGCCGATGGGCTGGCCGAGCACGGCGAGGGAAACACCGGAGTGGGACCACGATTCCAGATCGCGGAGGGTCAGGACGGGATCCATCGAGGCCGGATTGCGGATGCTCCGATCCGTAAAGTCAAACGGCGGGGCGGACCGGGTCCGCCACCGTGGTCACGGGCGCGCGTGGCGCTCGTGCGTGGATTCAAACTCCTCGACGAAACTCGCGAACAGACGCGCGTGCTCGGCGTCGCCGACCGTCGTGTAGTGATTCGCGAGGTTCCGGCAATTCCGACACAGCACCTCGCGCACCGGCGTGGGCGCGAGATCGGAATCCTTCGGTGAGATGTGATTCGCGCGAAGCAGGGTAAAGATCTCGTCCGGGTCGAGGAAGACGCCCTTGTCGAAGGGATCGACGAAGAACGGCGGCGATTCCTCGAACGAACCGACAATAAAGTGGCCGGGCAGCCCGACGGGCTCGAGCGCGAGCCCGATGCGCTGGGCGACGAGAAGGTAGACGATGCTCAGCGAGAGAGGAATCCCCGTGCGGCGGGCGAGGACCTGGTCGAGGAAGCTGTTGAGCGGATCGGTGTAGTGCTCGACGTTCCCGTGGAAGCCCCATTCGTGAAAGAGGACGCGGTTGACGATCCGGCACTTTTCGCGGGCCGTGGCCGGTTCGCTGATCAGCTCGTTGCAGCGCGCCGCAATGCGGTCGAGCTCCGTGCAGCAGGCGCCGGCGTCGAGGGCGGGAGTCACCGTGCGGCTCAGGAGCAACGCACCGGTTTCCAGCTCGTAATTGAGCGAGCGGATGAAGCCTCTGAATTCCGCGACGGGGTCGGCGAATTTCAGCTCTTCGAGAAACCACGCGGCATGGCGGGCAAGCAGGCGGTTCGAACTGCGCGACGTCTCCTGCAGGAACTCCATCGCAGCGGGTCCGAGCTGGAGGAAGTGGGCCACCAGCGCGCGGCGCACCGCTGGGCTGGAATCGTCGAGCAAACCGCGAAGCGCCTCCTGGCGGTCTTCAGCGAGTTTTTTATGATCCACGGCCTGCAGCGGAAAAAATTTTCGCGCCGCTGGCAATTCGGAAACGTCCGGCGCGATGCGAAAATTCTGTCAACCCTGCGGGCCGCGCGCGCCGAACAAAGCCGTGCCGACGCGCACCTGCGTGCTCCCGGCCTTGATCGCAGCCACGAAGTCGCCGCTCATCCCCATCGAAAGTTCGCGCAGCGGAACCCCGGTGTCGGTTTCCAGCCGGTCGCGAATCTCCCGCAGGTTCGCAAACGCTCCCGCCGCCACCGCCGGGTCGTCGCTCAGCGGCGCTATCGTCATGAGTCCTTCGACCTTGAGATGGTTCAACGTCAGCGCCGTCTCGAGCAACCGCGGGGCATCCTCGAGTTCGACGCCGAATTTCGCCGGATCCCGGCCGGCGTTCACCTGCAGGAGCACGGCCAGCGGGCGCCCGACCTCGCCCGCCGCCCGGTCGAGGAGGCGCGCGAGCTTCTCGCTGTCGACGCTCTGCACGCGGTCGAAGTGCGTCGCCGCCAGCCGCGCCTTGTTCGACTGGAGGTGTCCGATCAGTTCCCATCGCACCTTGGCTGCGACCTGCGCGCGCTTCTCCGCGCCTTCCTGCACGCGGTTCTCGCCCACCGCCCCGAGTCCGTAGCGCGCCGCGTACTCCACGGCGGCGGGCGGATGGGTCTTCGTCACGGCAAGGAGCGAAACCTCCGTCCGATCCCGCCCGGCGGCGCGGCAAGCGTCGTCGATTTCGGCGCGCACCCGATCGGCGCGACGCGCGAATTCCTCGTAAGTGATGAACATGCCGAAAGCGAAACTGCTTATAGGTTGATGTTGAATTAGCGTCGGTTATGGTCCGGGAATTGGGACCCCGCCATGCAAATTGAAAACTTCAAGATTTTTGCCGATCTCGTCGAGACCAAGAGTTTCTCAAAGTCGGCGAAGCTCAATGGCATCACGCAGTCCGCGGTCAGCCAGCAGGCGCGGGCGATGGAGCGACACTTCAAGACTCTCCTGATCGACCGGAGCCAGAAGCAGTTCCAGCTCACCCGGGAAGGCCAACGGGTTTACGATTCGGCGAAGGAGGTCCTGCACACCTACGACAAGCTCCTCTCGGAGCTGCAGGAGATGAAGAAGGTGATCAGCGGCACCATCCGGATCTCCACGATTTACTCCATCGGGCTCCATGAGCTCCCGGCGTACATCAAGAAATTTCTGCACGATTTCCCGTCGGTGAACGTGCGCGTGGAATATCGGCGTTCAAACCTGGTGTACGAGGACATCCTGCACAACGCCGTCGACTTCGGCCTGGTCGCGTTTCCGGTGAAGCAGCGGCAGATCGAGGTTCTCCCGTTCCGCGACGACCACCTCGTGCTCATCGCGCATCCCGGTCACGCGCTCGCCAAGGGCGGCGAGATCGACCTGCGCCAGCTGGCGGGACAGAAGTTCATCGGTTTCGATCCCGACATCCCGACGCGGAAGGCGGTCGACCAGATTTTTCGCGACAACAAGCTCGAGATCGAGCCGGTGATGGAGTTCGACAACATCGAAACGGTGAAGCGGGCGGTCGAAATCGATCACGGCATCGCGATCGTGCCGCAGGCGACGGTGCTTCAGGAAGTCAAGCAGGGCACCCTCGCCGCCGTGCATTTCAAGGGGAAGGACTTCACGCGTCCGCTCGCGATCCTCCACCGGAAAGGCCGCGTGCTTACGCCGGCCATGAAGAAATTCATCGAGACGCTCGGATTGGACCTGCCGGAAGCACGGAATAATTGACGGCGTCGGGTGCTCTCACGGCCGGATCTTCGCGTTCATCGCGTCTGCCTTGTTAACCGGAGAAATTGAAAAATCTCCAAATGTCCGAATCTTCCAATATGCGCACACGAATCCTCCTCCCCCTGCTGGCCCTGGCGACCTTTGCTTCTCTCCGCGCCGAGCCGGTTGAGCCGACGCCGGCTCCGGCCTGGACGCTCCAAGACCTGAACGGCAAGCCCGTGAGTTCATCGGATTTCAAGGGCAAGGTGGTGCTGATTGATTTCTGGGCAACGTGGTGCGGACCGTGCCGCACGGAAATCCCGCGTTACGTCGAGATGCAGAAAAAATACGCCGAAAAGGGTCTCGTGGTGATCGGCGTTTCGCTCGACCAGCAGGGACCGGGCGTGGTCAAGCGCTTCGTGAAGGAGCAGCACGTCGATTATCTCATGTTGATGGGCGACGAAAAGATTGCCGCGGATTACGGTCCGATCGACGCGATCCCGACGACCGTCATCATCGACCGCACCGGCCGAATCCGCGACCGCAAGGTGGGCACGACCGACCCCGTTGCTTACGAGGCCGCGCTCGAGAAGATCCTGAAGGAGTAACGCGCGCGCCGCGAAAAGCCGCGGGCGCCGCCTCAGAGCGGTTCCAGCGCGACGAGAACGCCGTCGGGGTCGACGAGCGATTCATTCTCGCGGAGCCGCAGCGTCCCGGCGCGAAATCCGGCGAGGCCCGTGATCTTTGAATCGGGTCGCCGTCCGGGATTTCCCCAGACGTTCGCCGCGATATGATGATGATACCCGTCGGCCGCCATGAAGACCGCCCCGGGATAGTCGTCCTGCCGGACCGCCAAACCGAGTTTTCCGGTGTAGAATTGCCGCGTTGTCCCCAAATCGCTCGCGCGAAGATGAAGATGTCCCAAGGTCGACGTCGCGAGCGGCGCGGGCATGGTCGTTGACGGCAGGTCGCGCAGCAGACCGCGGTGATCGAGGGGACGCGTGACCATGGCGACCTTCTCTCCCCGCATCGGCCACTCGCCGCGCGGGCGGTCGCGGTAAATCTCGATCCCGTTGCCGTCCGGATCGGAAAGGTAGATCGCCTCGCTCACGCCGTGATCGGAAAGGCCCTCGATCGGTTGCCGCTGCGCAATCAGCCGGGCGAGCACGGCGGCAAGGGTCGGCCGGTCCGGCACGAGCAGGGCAAGATGAAACAGGCCGGCCGCATTTCCGGCCGCAGCGGCGGTGGCGTCCTCCGTGAATGAAATCACCGGCGCCGTGCCGGCGAGAAAGGACAGGTCGAGCGTTTTCGCGTCAGGCTGCGATGGAACGAGGGCGAGGATGTCGCGATAAAAGGGAAGGACGTGCGCGATGCTGCGCGTCACGAGGCGGACATTTCGCAGGGTGAAGGAGTTCACGCCTCCATCCTATAAAGGATGTGCGCGAGGCGCAACCCCTCGCGTCAGGAGGCGCGGTTCGTGCGCTGCGCGACGACGCCGGTGATTTTCCAGCGCCCATTCTCGCGCGCGAGCGTCCACGTGTACGAAACACTCTTCCCGTCGGCAAACACGCGCACCGGCATGATCGCCGTTTGGCCGTTGTCGCTCGGCGCGCCGAAGTCCGCTTTCGTGTTCCGGCAGATGACCTCGAAATTCCGCGTGATCAGCGTCACAAAGGCAGTCTGGCTCGTGACGTGGCGGAAAGTGGAGGCGGTGTATGCGTAGGCGTTGTCCCAGTCCTCCGTCCGGATCGCGACCAGCTGCGCCGCGACCACCCCGGAAATCTCCGCACGGTCGCTCGGCTGGCTCAGGCGCATCCCGGGAACCGCCACCGGCGCCGCCCAAGCGGACACGGTGAGGGCCGAGAGAAGGAGAGCCGTGATTACCCCGCGCATCCCCACCATCCTACGAATTGGTGGGCGGCGCGCAATACCGCGATTGACTTCGCGAATCCCCGGCGGCGAGGTTGGGCGACGATGAGCAATTCGATCCCGATGGCCCTGCAACTCTGGTCGGTGCGCGAGGAAACGGCACGCGACTTCGCCGGCACGATTCGAAAGGTCGCGGCCATGGGCTACGCCGGGATCGAAACGGCGGGCTTCGGAAACACGGATGCCGCGGGCGCGAAGAAGGCCCTCGACGACGCCGGGCTCAAGGTGGCGGGAATGCACGCCGGCATCGAACAACTGCGAGGCAGCCTGAACCGTTGCGTCGACGAGGCCCTGCTCCTCGGCACGCGCCATTTGATCTGTCCGTACTGGCCGCACGAGCACTATCACTCCGCCGCGGCCTGCACGCGCATTGGCGAGGAACTCGGTGCGATCGGCGCGACGTTCCGGGCGCACGGTCTTCAGTTCGCGTTCCACAATCATGCCTTCGAAATGAAGGTCATCGAAGGCCGGCGCGTCTTCGACTGGATCCTCGACGCCGCGGCCCCGCGGGATCTCGGATGCCAGGCCGACGTCTATTGGGTCAAGGTGGGCGGCAAGGACCCGGTGGAATTCATTCGCGAGCAGGGCCGCCGCATACGCACGCTCCACCTGAAGGACGAGAAGGAGATCGGGACGGGTCCGGTGAATTTCGCGGATGTTTTCAAGGCGGTGGAGGCGATCGGCGCCGTGGACTGGTACGTCGTCGAGGTGGAGCAATACAACCACGCGCCGATGGAGTCGGTGCGTCTCTCCCGCGAACAGCTCCGGCAGTGGGGCCGGTAGCGCCGGGTCAGTGCGCGTCCAGATCGCCGGGCTTCAGCAGCGGGGCAAACAGCGCCTTGTTGGCGGCCTTCATGTAGGCCTCCTTCGCCTCGATCGTGTTGTCCTTCACGCGCGCCATGAGACTGTTGTCCATCGTGATCATGCCGTCGTTGCCGCCGCTCTCGATGATCGAGCGGATGTTCGCGATCTGACCGCTGCGGATCGTGTTCGGCAACGCCTCGTGCGTGAGCAGGATCTCGTGGACGGCGCAACGGCCCTTCGGCAGGCGCTTGCAGAGGAGCTGGGCGACGACCCCGGCGAGGCAGCTCGAGAGCATGACCCGCACCTGGTTCTGTTCGTCGGCGGGAAACGTATTGATGATGCGGTCGACCGTCTTCGGGGCGTTGTTCGTGTGCAGCGTGCCGAAGACGAGCATGCCCATCGAAGCGCAGCCGAGGGCCAGCTTGATTGTCTCCATCTCGCGCATTTCGCCGAGGAGCACGATGTCGGGGTCGTGCCGCATCGCGCCCTTGAGCGCCGCGGCGAATGACTCGGTGTGCTCGCCGACCTCGCGGTGCACGATGGTCGATTTCTTCGCCTGGTGCACGAACTCGATCGGGTCCTCGATCGTGATGATGTGGCGCGCGGAGTTCGTGTTGATGTAGTCGATCATCGCCGCGAGCGTCGTCGACTTTCCCGATCCCGTCGGACCGGTCACAACGACGAGCCCCTCGGTGAGGTTGCACAGCTTCTTGAGCGCCTCCGGCAGCTTGAGGTCCTCGAACGAGAGGATCTTCGCGGGAATCTGGCGGAAGACCGCCGCCTGGCCCCAGTGATTGTAGAGAAAGTTGCCTCGGAAGCGGGCGACGCCGGGAATTTCATGCGCGAGGTCGAGGTCCTTGCGCTCGAGGAAATCCTGCCATTTCCGCTCGGGTACGATCTCCTTCAGCAGGCGCTCCATCGCGGCAGCGTCGAGGACCTTGTCGTCGATGGCCTGGAGCGAGCCCGAGGCGCGGGCCTTCGGCGGGAGCCCGACGGTGAGGTGGAGGTCGGAACCGCCGCGTTCGAGCATCGTGCGGAGCAATTGGTCGATGGCAGCCATGGTTAGGAAATCTTCGCGCGCAGCACGCGGTTGCTGATGTTCGAGAGGGCGGTCGCGGCGGAAATCTTCTTTTCCTGCCACAGCGAGAACACGACGTTGTCCATGAGGCACATTCCCTCGCGCACCCCGGTTTCCATGGTGTTCCGCAGACCCTGCGCCTTGCCTTCGCGGATGAGGTTCTGGATCGCCGTGTTGCTGATGAGAATCTCGCAGGCGAGCGTCAGGCCGCCATTCGTCGCCGGCAGCAGGCGCTGGCAGACGACGCCCCGGAGACTTTCCGCAACGCTCGCGCGGATCTGGGTCTGCTGCGACGGCGGGAAGACATCGAGGAGGCGGTTGAGCGTGGTGGCGGCGTCGCTCGTGTGCATCGTGCCGATGACCAGGTGACCGGTTTCCGAAGCCGAAATGGCCATCTCGATCGTCTCGAGATCGCGGAGCTCGCCGATCACAATGACATCCGGGTCTTCGCGCAGCGCTCCCTTCAGCGCGGTGAAAAACGACTTCGTGTGTGGCCCCACCTCGCGCTGCGTGACGTTGCAGCCTTTCGCGGGCTGGACGACCTCGATCGGATCCTCGACCGTGATGATGTGGTCGGTGCGGGTCTCGTTCAGGTACGCGACCATCGAGGCGAGCGTCGTGGTCTTCCCCGATCCGACGGGGCCGGTGATCAGGATGAGGCCGTTGTGGTAGGAGAGGAGTTTCTTGAGCGTGTCGAGATGCGCCGTGTAACCAAGCTCGTCGAGGGTGCGCACTTTTTCCGGCACCATGCGGTAGCATCCCGCCGCGCCGTTCTTGTGGAACATCAGGTTCACGCGGTACCGGTCCGTCCCGCTCAGGGCGAGGGCGTAGTCGTAATCGCGCCGCTGGAGAAAAATCTGCTTCTGGCCCTCGGCGAGCAGCGCGGTGTTCAGCCGCAGCGATTCCTCGGCGGTGAGGCGGTGCTCCGAGATGAACGAGAGTTCGCGGTTCTTGCGGATGAACGGCCGCGCGCCCGTGGAAAGGTGAAGGTCGCTCGCGGCGAAACGCGCCGTGCTTCGCAGGAGCTCGCGCATGCCTGCCGCGACGGCCGCATCGTCGAGCGCCGCCACCGTCTCGAACGCGAACTGCGGCGCGGCGCCGGCCTTGGCCGGACCGGAGGACTTCGCCGCCGGGGCCGCGGCGAAAGGCGCCTCGCTGCCGTCAGATGCGAACGGGTCGCCGGCCGGCGGACCCTTCTGTCCCTTCGACATCGCGAGTCCGGCGACTTTTTCAAGGGTAGCGACGTCCTCCACGATCGCGTCGTCGATGAATTTCTGGGCGAAGTCGCTGATGTCGGCCTGGTCGCCGAGGGCCTTTCGCACCGCCACGGCCTGTTCGCGTTTGAAAATGCCCTGGTCGAGACCAAGGCGCACCAGCCAGAGCACGTCGTTGTTCATTCAGGTGAGCCGAAGATGCGCGACGATGAGTGGCGGGTCTGGAGTGTGCAATTATGGATTCGCGGGACGGCCGCAAAGCCCGCTCCCAAGGCAGCCGCCGGGCTTTACGGGTTGCTAAACGATGCCGTTTCACCGACGTTGGCCCCTTTAATCCGCCAATGTTGAAGAAATTCCTGTCGAAGCTGCGCCAGAGTATCGCGCCTTCGCGTTCCGCCAAGGCTGCGCCCGCCGCTCCGGCCGCCGCCAAACCGCATTCCGCCGCCAAACCGCACGGTTCGCATCGTCCGGAACGTCACTCCGGCCCGAAATCCCATGGAGGTGGCGGTGGAGCGGGTCATTCGGGCGGACAAGGTCACCGCGAATCCGGCGGCTCGCACCCGCGGCGCGACGGGGGACGGAGCCACGATGGCGGACGCGGCCACGGAAACGCCCACGAGTCCTCTCGCGGTGGCGAACGCCCCCACGACGCCGGTGGTCGCAGCCATGAGGATGGCGGACGCAGTCGCGACGGCGCTCGAGGTTTCGATGGCGGTCGCGGACGGGGAGGCCCGTCGCGGCTCGGTCGAGGCGGCCCGCGCGGCGAGCGCGAGCGTCCGATGATCGACAAGACTTTCGACCACCCGCGCACCCAGGACATCAAGCCGGCGGTGCCGGTCGACATCCCGAAGATGGACACGGAGTTTTCCAAGCTCGGCCTGAATGACGCGCTGGCGTTCGCCGTCCAGGAAATGGGCTACGTCAGCCCGACGCCCATCCAGGCCCAGGCGATTCCGGTCGTGCTCAAGGGTGGCGACGTCATCGGCTCGGCGCAGACCGGCACGGGCAAGACCGCGGCGTTCGCGCTGCCGATCATCCAGCGTCTCGGCGGACATGGGAAGCTCCGCTGCCTGATTCTCGAGCCCACGCGCGAGCTCGCCCTGCAGGTTGAGGAAGCATTTCAGAAATACGCGAAGTTCACCGATCTGCGCGTGACGATCGTCTACGGCGGCGTCGGTTATGGAAAACAGACCGAGGACCTGCGGCGCGGGATGGACATCCTGGCGGCGACCCCGGGACGCCTGCTCGACCACCTCGAGCAGGGCAATTGCTCGCTCAAGGATATCGACATCCTCGTCCTCGACGAGGTCGACCGCATGCTCGACATGGGCTTCCTGCCCGACGTGAAGCGCATCGTGCAGAAGACTCCGGCCACGCGTCAGACGCTTTTCTTCACCGCCACGCTTCCGCCCGAAATCGCGTCGCTCGCGGCCTGGGCCCTGAAGGACCCGGTGAAAGTGGAGATCGGCCGCCAGCGCTCGCCGGCGGAAACGGTTTCACACGCCTTCTATCCGGTCGTCGCCTCGCAGAAATTCGACCTGCTGCAACGGTTGCTCGAGCTCACCGATTTCAAGAGCGTGCTGATCTTTTCCCGCACCCGCATGGGCGCCGACCGCATCGCGCACCGCCTGCAGGCGAAGGGTCACACCGTGGGCGTGATGCACTCCGACCGCAGCCAGCGCGAACGCATCGAGGCACTCGATGGATTCAAGTCGGGCAAGTACGAGGTGCTCGTCGCCACCGACATCGCCGCGCGCGGTCTCGACATTGCCGGCGTTTCCCACGTCGTGAATTACGACGTGCCGGAGAATCCCGAGGATTACGTGCACCGCATCGGCCGCACGGGCCGCGCCTCCAAGACCGGCGACGCGTTCACCCTCGTGACCGAAGAAGATGTGCGCGACGCGCGCAGCATCGAGCGTTACATGGGCCTCGGCGTGGAGCGGAAGAAGATCGACGGATTCCCGTACATCTACTCTGCACTCTTCGACGAAAAGGCGCTCGCGGAAACGGCCGCGGCAACCGTGAAACCGACCAGCCGCCTTCACCGCGGCATGCGTCGCTGACGCGACGCTTCACCGCCAGGCCGCCGACGCGGCTGGCGGTGAGAAATCGACGGGGATCAGTCCGTTCCGTTGACGAACTTGTACGTGAACGCCGCGCATACCGCGCCCATCAGGTTGAACACCAGGTAGAGGGAGAACTGCTTCGCGGACTCGAGTCCCATCGTCAGCACGCCGAGCCCGACCGCCGGGTTGAAGGCGCCGCCCGAAACTCCGCCGACGACACAGGCGCCGGCGATGACCGTGACGCCGATCGCGAGGCCGTAAAAGGAATTGCCCTGCGTTCCCTTGGCGGTGGCGACGTTCAAGACGACCCAAACGAGCGCGAACGTGAAGAGAAACTCGACGATCGCGGATGGGATCGTGCCGTGAAGGGCGGCGTGTTCGGCGCGTCCACCGAAGAGATAATTGACGATCACGCCCGCGACCGCGGCGGCGGCGAGTTGCGCGATCCAGTACGGAATCACCTCGTTCCGCGCGCACTTGCCGCGCAGGAAGAGGCCGAGCGTCACCGCCGGATTGAAGTGCGCCCCCGAGACGTGTCCGCCGGCAAAGATCATCGCCATGAGCGAGAAGCCGATCGCCAGGGGAGCGAGCGCGGAGCCTCCGCGGACGGCCATGCCGACCGTGAAGACGAGGAAGAACGTGCCAATGAATTCAACGAGGGATTTTTTCATGAAGAAGCGGTTGGGGTAGGGATACGCGCGGAGGCTTGGCGGGCCGCGCTTTGATTTCAAGCCCGTCGACTTACGGCCCGCAGGTGCTATGGCGGTTCTTGGACTCATCCGATGTTTTATGGCGCCGGATGGGCATGACATCGGTGTTCGGATTGACACTCATGGGCCTCGATGTAGTTTTGCGCTAATGCGAATCTTCGCAGGTGGACTACCCGTAAGGGTAGGCGTGAAAGACCCCCGGATCTCCGGGGGTTTTTCATTTAGAGGAGCTTGATACCGTAGCCATCGATTTTATTGGTGGCTGCATTGCGATGCAGTCTCGGTTGAACGGCATCCCACACTTTTTCCCGGAAACTCGTTCCGGTCCCTCTCGGGAAGTGACCCTTTTCAACCAAGATTGACGCCTTTAGGGGTTGGGCGAGCACATCCGCCAATTGGAGCCCGGCGATGTTTTCGCTTTTCCGTCGTATTTTGATCTCCTTTGAGGTCAGCACGGATTGAATCAGAGGAGGTGGGGCATAGGTGCACCCGTGCGTGTAGAAGGAAGCGTATGCTTCTCTAAGATTGTTGTCTTCGTTCCTGCCCCTGGACTCCGCCATGACGTCCCCGACGCACTCGTGGTCATTTAACCATCGGGTGTACCGTTCAAGCAACGCTTCCACGCAGTAGTGGTACGGATGGGCGGGGTTTGAGTACCGAAACCGATGTAATTTTTTGTCGATTACGACGGCCATCACGCGAAACCGGTGCTCGGTGATAAGCGCTAGGATGCCGTCATCGAACGCTTTTTGCTTGTCGGGATCGGCGAGGATGCCGAATGCGTGCCGTTTCGCGATAATATCTGTTCGGTGCAAGACAACCGGCGCCACCGCGTGTTTGGGGAAAATTGAACTCTTGAGTCGTTCGAGCCCTTCTCGAAATACCGCATCGTAATCCGACCTGAACCACACACCCAGCAGGCCCAAGTAGCGGTGACCCTTGTCATCCAATTTACTGTAGGTGTGGTCTCCCGATTCGTCGATGTAGAGACGGAATCTGTGGGATCTCGCGGGGGTTTCAGGCAATCAACCAAGGGCTGTTAAACCCAGCGAGGAGTTTCAATCCCGATGTAGCCTTGCAGCCCAGAACTCAAAAGGGGGCTCGTTTTACCCGCCGACTTTCGTCGTCCGTCGAAAATGGGTCGACGGCGGAAATTTCCGCCTCCACCGTGCGCGACTTCCTCCCCCCATGCCCTTCAAGATCACTTTCATCGGCGCCGGATCGATCGGCTTCACCCGCCGGCTGCTCGCCGACCTCCTCGCCGTCCCGGAATTCGCCAACGTCGAAATCGCCTTCACCGACATCAACGCGCGAAACCTCCGGATGGTGACCGATCTCTGCCGCGAAGACGTGGCCGCGAACGGTCTGCCGACCCGGATCACGGCCACGACCAACCGCCGCGAGGCGCTGCGCGCCGCGAAGTACGTCTTCACCGTCGTTCGTGTGGGCGGGCTCGAAGCCTTTGCGCACGACGTCGAAATCCCGCTCAAATACGGCGTCGACCAGTGCGTCGGCGACACGCTCTGCGCCGGCGGCATCATGTACGCGCAGCGCGGAATCGCGGCGCTCCTCGATTTCTGCCGCGACATCCGCGAAGTCGCCGCGCCGGATTGCCTCCTGCTGAACTATGCGAATCCGATGGCGATGATGACATGGGCCGTGAACAAGTACGGGGGCGTCCGCTGTGTCGGCCTGTGCCACGGCGTCCAGCACGGACATTTCCAGATCGCGCAGGTGCTCGGACGAAAGAAGGAGGAGGTCGACATCATCTGCGCCGGCATCAACCACCAGACCTGGTATGTCTCCGTGAAGACCGACGGCCGTGAGCGCACGAAGGACTTGCTCGCGGCATTCGAACGCCACCCCGTTTACCGCCGCGAGGAGAAGGTGCGCATCGATATGCTGCGTCGTTTTGGATATTACTCCACCGAGTCGAACGGCCATCTCAGCGAGTACGTGCCGTGGTATCGGAAGCGGCCGGACGAGATCCGGAAGTGGATCGACATGAATGTCTGGATTGGCGGCGAGACCGGTGGATACCTGCGCGTCTGTACCGAGGGCCGGCACTGGTTTGAGGCGGAGTTCGGCGGGAAGAAAAAGCACGCGCCCCTGAAATATGCCGAGGAGAACCGCAGCGAGGAGCACGGCAGCAGGATTCTCGAAGCCATCGAAACCGGTCGCGTGTACCGCGGCCATTTCAACCTTCCCAACCGGGGGACCATCACGAATCTGCCCGAGGACGCGATTATCGAGGCGCCAGGCTTCGTCGACCGCCACGGCATCAACATGACGCAGCTCGGCGATCTCCCGCTTGGCTGCGCCGCGGTCTGCAACGCGTCGATCAGCGTCCAGCGCTTGGGCGTCGAAGCCGCGGTCTCGGGCGACGACGCGCTCCTGCGCCAGGCGTTCATGATTGATCCGCTCGTCGGCGCGGTCTGCAATCCGCCGGAAATCTGGCAGATGGTGGACGAGATGCTCGTCGCGCTCGCACCCTGGATGCCGCAGTACAAGCGCGCGGTGGCCGCCGCGAAAAAGCGTCTCGCGACCGGTCCCCGCGTCAGGACAAAGGCCAACCGGGGCGCTGCCCGGCTCAAGACCCGCTCGCTCGCCGAATTGAAACGCGAACGAAGCAACCCGCGCGCCGGCCACTGAGCCATTTGCGGCCCAACTCCCGCCGCGCATTATCCGGCTTGATTTATATTCCTTGGTAGGTATATAGATTCGGCATGGGATTGAGCGAGATTTACGACTGTTTCTGCGACGAGACGCGCCGTCGGGTGCTGCACGTGCTGATGCGCGGGCCCCTTTGCGTGTGCCATTTCCAGGCCGTGCTCCGCGAGCCGCAGGTGAAGATTTCGAAGCATCTCGCCTATCTCCGGACGCGGGGGATGGTGGAGACGGAACGCCGCGGGAACTGGATCATGTACTCGCTACCCGCGCGGCCTGAACCCGAGTTCAAGGCCAATCTCCTCTGCCTCCAGGAGTGCGTGAGGGAGATTCCCGCGTTTCAGCGCGACCTCGCGCGCCTTGCCAAGCTTTCGCCCCAGCCACCGGGCGAGGCGTGCTGCACCCCCGCCGGCGCCAACGCGGCCTGATCGCCATGTCCCGGCCCTATCGCATCCTCGTTCTCTGCACGGGCAATTCTGCCCGCTCGATCATCGCGGAGTTTCTTCTCCGCGCGAAAGGCCGCGGTCGCTTCGAGGTGTACAGCGCCGGCGCGCGTCCCACCGGCCGGGTGAATCCGCTCGCCATGCGGGTGCTGCGCGAAAAGTTCAATCTCGACGCTTCGAGCGCCCGGTCAAAATCGTGGGAGGAGTTTCGGGATGTCCCACTCGACCTTGTCATCACGGTCTGCGACCACGCCCGCGAGTCGTGTCCGCACTGGCCAGGGGCGAAGCTCCTTGCGCATTGGGAATCTCCCGATCCCGCGTCCGTCGAGGGTACGGAGGCGGACCGGCTGAACGCCTTCGTCCGCGTGGCCGAACAAATCGAGCGACGCGTCGACCGCTTCTGCGCGCTCACGGACAGCGAATTGCTCCAGGCCGGTACCGTGCGCGCGATCGGCGAAATTCCGTAACTGGATCATTCCATTTCAAGACCCAACCCAACATGAAACTCAGCGCATTCCGCTCCATGCTCGGGCAATATCCCGACGCCAATATTGTCATTCAACTTCCCGACGGCTCCACGGTCCCGCGGCACTTTCACGTCACGGAAGTCGGTCGCGTCACCAAGGACTTCGTCGACTGCGGCGGCACGTTTCGCTCGAGCGAGGCCTGCGTGCTGCAGACGTGGACCGGCGTCGAACGCGACGACGGCCATCGCCTGACCGCGGGGAAACTGGTCCACATTCTCGGACTGGCTGGACGCATCATTCCGTCGCAGGAGATCCCGGTTGAAGTGGAGCACGAGGCCGGCCTGGTGTCGCAATACCCGGTGGCTTCGATCGAAGGCACGTCGACGCAGGTGACGGTCCTCCTCGCCCGCAAGCACACGGATTGTCTGGCGCGCGAGTCCTGCCGGACGGACGGCCAGGAAAACTGCGGCTGCGCAGACGGGGCGACGGAGCAGTCCGAAGCCGCCTGTTGCGCGGGGTCGGCGGCATCCACCTGCTGTGGTTGAACGTCGCGGCTTCCATGAGTGATTCGATCGAAATCCGCCTGATGACTCCCGCCGACTGGCCGGCGGTGCGCGCGATTTACGAGGAAGGGATTGCGACCGGACACGCGACGTTCGCGCCCGCGGCGCCCCCGGATTTCGCGGAATTTTCCGAGGGCAGGCGCATGGACTGCGCGCTCGTCGCGGTCGATCGCGCGAGTGGTCGCGTGCTTGGCTGGGTGACGCTGGCGTCGGTCTCGGATCGCTGCGTCTACGCCGGCGTCGCCGAGATCAGCGTCTACGTCGCCGCCGCAGCGACCGGACGTGGCGTGGGGTCGGCGCTCATGGCGGCGTTGATCCCGAAGTCAGAGGCCGCGGGGATTTGGACGCTGCAGGCGGGAATTTTTCCGGAGAATGAGGCCAGCCTCGCGCTCCACGCCCGCCACGGGTTTCGGACGGTCGGCCTCCGGCGGCGCGTCGGAAAGATGGCGCACGGTCCGCGTGCCGGGCATTGGCGCGACACCGTGCTGCTTGAGCGCCGCAGTGCGGTGGTCGGTTTCGACTGAGCCGTCGCCGGGCTACAGTTAGAATTGTTCGCCGAAGATTTCCCATTGCGGACCGGACACTTTCCGCGTGCGGTGCGTGGCGATGAAACTGGAAATTCCGCCGGGTGATTTTGCCGGGTATATCTTCGATCTCGACGGAACGCTGATCGACACGATGCCGCTGCACTACCGCGCATGGGATGCGGCGATGCAGCATGCGGGGTTGCCGCACGCGCTCGACGAGGATCTTTTTTATTCGCTCGGCGGCGTTCCGACGCGGCGCGTCGCCGAACTCTTCGGCGAACACTACCGGCTGAAACTGGATCCGGACTCAGTCTTCCACCAGAAGGAAGCGCTGTTCATGGAGCTTCAGAAGGAGGCGCGGCTGGTCGAGCCGGTGGTGGCGTTTGCCCGGAAAGTCTATGCCACGCATCCGCTCGCCATCGCATCGGGAGGGCCGCGCGTGATTGTCGAACGCTCGCTCGAACTCACGGGGCTTCGTCCGTTGTTCAAGGCGGTGGTCACCGCCGACGACGTCGTGCACGGCAAGCCATCGCCGGACATGTTTCTCCTCGCCGCGGCCAAGCTCGGCGTGCCTCCGGAAAAATGCCTGGTGTTCGAGGATGCCGAGCCGGGCATCAAGGGCGCCATCGCCGCCGGCATGAAATACGTCCGGGTGGTGACACGGACCTGACCCACCCGCGCGAGCAGTCGAATTTTGGGTTCGGGACGGTTTCATCGATGCGTCGTTTGCGCTGACAAAGTTTCCGAGACCTGATCTCTGGACGGGATGAAGTTCGAGTCCCTCGTGAATCCCGCCGTGCTCACGCAGCCGGTGTATGAGCCCGGCAAGCCGATCGAGGAGGTCGCGCGCGAACTGGGGCTCGATCCCGCGGGGATCATCAAGGTCGCCTCGAACGAAAACCCCTTCGGGCCCTCGCCCCGCGCGCTCGCGGCCGCCCAGCACGCCTTGGCGCATGGCGAACTTTACCCCGACGGCGGCTGCTACGCGCTGCGCCAGAAACTGGCCGCGGCGCGGGGACTCGCGCCCGACCAGTTTGTCGTTGGCAACGGTTCCAACGAAATCATCGAGCTGCTCGGACACGCGCTGCTGCGTCCCGGCGACGAGGTCGTGATGGGGGCGCCGGCGTTTGTCGTCTATAAGCTCGTGACGCTCCTTTTCGGTGCGAAGGCCGTGGAGGTTCCCCTCGTGCAGCACCGCCACGACCTGCGGGCGATCGCGGCATCCATCACGCCGCGGACCCGGCTCGTTTACGTCTGCAGTCCCAACAACCCGACCGGCACGGCGAACACAGGCGATGAGCTGCTCGCATTCGCGCGGGCATTGCCGGATCACGTCGTCGCCGTCTTCGACGAGGCTTACGTCGAGTACATGCCCGATGCGCCGGACCTCCGGCCCCTTATCCGCGAGGGCCGGAAGGTGATTTGCCTGCGCACCTTCTCCAAAGTCTACGGCCTGGCCGCGCTGCGCATCGGTTACGGCTACGCCACGCCCGACATCATTACGCTCCTCAATCGCGTGCGGCAGCCGTTCAACGTCAACGCCATCGCCCAGGCGGCGGCGATCGCGGCGCTGGACGACCGGGAGTTCACCGCGAAATGCGTGCGCGAAAACCGGGCCGGCCTTGCGGTCCTCGAGGCCGGGTTCAAGGCGCTCGGACTCGAATTCATCCCGAGCGTGGCGAATTTCATCATGGTGAAAGTGGGCGACGGCGGACGAGTCTTCGACCAGCTGCAGCGGCGCGGCATCATCGTGCGGCCGGTCAAATCCTACGGGATGCCGGAATGGATTCGCGTGACGGTCGGGACAGCCGAGCAGAACCGGAAATTCCTCGCCGAACTCAAGTCCGCGCTGGGTCGCTGAGCGGCGCTTCGTTGGACGCGCTATTTTCGGACGGCGGCGCGGCGCAGGCGGTCGTTGATGGCTTCGGCGAGTCCCTCGCCCTCCGCGCGCTCGACATGGATCGTGGTGAAGCGACCGTCGTCGAGGCGGCGGAGCATGCTGAACAGCGCGCGCGCCGAACCGCGAAGATCTCCCTCGTCGTCGAGCCAGAAAACGTTCGCCGCCCGCAGCGTCTTCGGCCGGGCGCGAAACACCCACGCGTCCCGGGCGCTGCCGGCTCGGATGTCCCGCAACGAAATGCGCGTGTGCAGCGTCACCCGTGTGCGCGGGCTGTAGTGACTCGCGAGCATTCCGGGCGCGACCTGGGCGGCCGTCGTAGTCGATGGCTTCGCCCGCAGGAGTTTCCGGCGCAAGGTGCGTTCGAGTTCGACGCGTGTGACGGCGCCAGGACGCAAAAGGCGCGGTTTGGCGGGATCGCGCAGGTCCACGATTGTCGACTCGAGTCCGATCGAACTCGGGCCGCCGTCGAGGATGTGCTTCACGCGCCCGCCCAGACCGGACTGCACATGGGCCGCCGACGTCGGGCTGACGTAGCCGAATGGATTCGCGCTCGGCGCGGCGAGTGGAGTCCCGGCGAGCTTGAGCAGCCGCCGGAAGAGCGGATGGCTCGGCATGCGGACGCCGACGCTCGGAAGCCCGGCGGAAACGACATCGGGCACGATGGTCTTCTTCGGGAGAACCAGCGTAAGGGCTCCTGGCCAGAATTTCCGCGCCAGTTTCAACGCGGCATCGTTTACCTCGGCGAGTTGCTCCAGTTGGCGCAGCGAATGGATGTGGACGATGAGCGGGTCGTGGACGGGCCGGCCCTTGACGGCGAAAATCTGCTGGCAGGCGCGCGCGTTGAGCGCGTCCGCGGCGAGGCCGTAGACCGTCTCCGTCGGAACGGCGACGAGTTCGCCTCGACGCAGCGCCCGGGCCAGCCGCTGGAGCGTCTGCGGCGTCCCGTGCAAAATGCGGGCGGTGGGTTTTGCCGTCATGGCACAAAAAAGGCCGGAGTCAGGGACTCCGGCCGAAAGGATAAGTCGCGGGTCGCGTTACTGCGCGAGCAGCATGTTGCGCGAGTGCTTGATGGTCTTGGTGATGGCGCGCTGGTGCTTTGCCGTCAGGTGCGTGTACTTGCGCGGCAGGATCTTGCCCGTGTCGGTGGTGAAGTTCTTCATCGCCGCCGGAGTCGTGAAAGGGATCTCGGCCGGGGTGGGTGTCTGCTGCGTCTGTTCGGTGGTGCTCATGTCGGAAAAGGAGGGGAGACAGTGCGTTTCGGACGAGCGGTGTCAACTGGTGAATTCGGCCGCGCATGGACCCGGCATCGAAGCCACGCCGAGGTCAAAACCGGCTCGACCGAACTCCGCGTGCGATCGACGAACACCGATTTCGCCCGCGCCGGCCTCACTTCTGGCCAAAGCCGTCGCCGTCGCGCATGAACTCGATTCGGTTGCCGAACGGATCGTTCACAAAGAAACGCACGCGATCGGGCAGGGTATGGTCCCAAGTGACAGCGTGGCCTCCGGCCTCGAGCCGACGCGCGAGCGCCTCGATTTCGCGCACGCAAAAAGCCGGATGTCCCTTTTTCTGCGGGACGAATTCGCGCTCGATGCTCAGATGGATCATCGCTCCGGGCGCGCTGAACCAGCACCCGCCGCGCACTGCCAGCTGTGGAGGTTTTGGATCCTCGGCCATGCCGAGCAGTCCGCCGAAGAAGTTGCGCGCAGCCGCTTCGCCGCCGGCCGGCATGGTGAGTTGCATGTGATCGAGGCGAGTGATCGGGCACGCGCTGGCCGACGGCGGCACGGATGACGCGGGCGTTTTCAATTCCACGCTGATGACGCGCAGCTCTCTGTCGCCGGTGTTTTCGAGGGAGTGGGGCGCGAGCGGTGCGCTCCACCAGGCGGGGCTCGAAAGCGCGGTCGGTGGGAGCGTGCGGGAGTCGAGGACGACATTTCCCGCCTGATCGCGGCGCACGAACGTGCTCAGCGAAAGAATGTAGTGCACGCTCGGCCAGCGGTGGGTGTGGAGAGCGGTGCGGGCGCCGGCCGGGATGCGCGCGTCGAGCACGCGCACAAACTCATTCTCGAGCAGCGACGTGTGGTGCTCCTTTGACGTCACCAACGCATCCAGAGCGTCGGGCCACGACGCGGGTTCAGAGGCCGGAGTCATTCCGGAAACCTAGCACGAATGTGAGCACGACGGGACACGGATTTGGTCACGAATGACAAACGAAGGGGGCGCGGTGAATCGGAGTCAGAGCGGAAAGGGCGGGGGTTTCAACCTTCGGAACAGGTGTCGGATCGCGCGGGTTTCCTTGCGGAGACTATTTCCCGACGAACTTGTAGAAGATCGTCGTAGGGCACGGGCGTCCGTCGGGCCAGAGCGCGTACTCCGGGATTTCGCCGCAGCGCTGCCAGCCGTGCCTTACATAAATCCTTTCCGCCGGACTGCCCGTGACGGTGTCGAGGACGAGGAGCGTGCGACCGGCGTCGACGGCGGCTTTCTCGGCTGCGGCCAGCAGGGCGGCCCCGATCCCGGCGCCGCGGGCCGAGCGCGCGACGAGCAGTTTCGCCAGGTCCCCGCGATGCGGCTGATTCTCCGGCAGGTTGAGGAGAACCTGCACCGTGCCAACGATTCCCCCCTCGGATGTCTCGGCGACGAGCAGGATCCGCTCATGACGTTTCAGCGAGGCGTCCACGCCTGCCCAGTAGGCGTCCGCTTTGGCGGTGGTCATCGGCCACATGAAGCTGACCGACGCCCCGCCTTCGACGCAGTCGATGAGCACACGAGTCAACCCAGCCAACTCCTGCGCCCCGATCGCCTCCACCCGCCGGACCGTGATCGCTTTCATCACGTCGTTCACCGCACACCGCATGCCAACTTCGACGTCCGCGAGCATCGCCGCCATTCGTGTTCAGCCGCGTCCATTCGTGGTAAAAGCCAACACCCGCAGCGCCCGCAGCGTATTCCAGCGGCTTGGAGCGCCCTCGGGTTCGTCGAGCTCGATGGGGCATTTGTCCGGGATAACGCGCCTCGATCGCCCAGGTTCCGTCGGTCCGCCGCTTCGACGCCACCAGTTCCATGGCTTCCTGCAGACGCGGATCGGGCCGGGCCAAGGCGCGCCGAAAATATTCCAGCCCCCGGAGCACGTCGTAGTGCCACCACGTGGGAAACGCGAACTGCGTCCAGTTGGCTCCGCCTTTTCGATCGCGCGCAATGACCTCGCCCGTCGAGCGACGATGGAACAGTCGCCGTTCGAGGAGATATTCCTCCCCGCGCAGCCGTGCCGCGGTGACGTCGCGTCGCGCTCCGGCCATGCGCTCGAATTCGAGCAAAGCTTCCAGCACGCAGATCGTCGTGTTGAAGGATGACTTCGTGGAGCGCTGCGGCGCCTCGCAATTCCAGCCCCCGTCGGGAAGTTGCTCGGTGAGCAGGCGCTCGACGATGCCCGAGACATCTTCGCCGAAGTAAGCACCCGCGGCGGCGGCCTGGCCGTTGATGCACGGCTCGACCTCGCCGGCGAAGAACGGATTTCCCTCGAAGGCCGGGTCGCCCTGCCAGGTGACGCGCTCGCGCACCAGCGCCAGGGCGCGCCGCGCCTGGGGAGATTTTGGATCGAGCCCGAGGTCGCGCAGCAGCATCAGCACGTGCATCGTCGAGTTCCACCCCCGGTTCCACGCCGCGCCGCCCCAGCGACCATCCGCGCCCTGCATCGCCAGCAACTTCGCCCCCGCGCCCTCCGTCGCCACCCGCGCCCGTTCCGCCGCGACGACGTCGGGTGGCGCTCCGGCCAAGTCCTGCAACACCTGCCACCGAATCGCCGGCTCACCCTCGAGCAGCCATCGCAGCACGGAGTCGGGAATATTCGGTCGGTGCGATGACATTGGTCACAGGCGGTCCCCGTCCTCGTTCATGGCGACCCCATCGTATTGAACCACGATTCGACCCGAATGCGCACGAATATGGAGTGGTGTCCGTTTGGGTTCATTCCTGGGTACTAAGACGTTTAGAAACGCTTAATCTCGCCGTCGGGCCACGCCGGTCCCGTTGTGCGAGGTGAGGTTTTCGCAGAACTCGAACTCGGCTGCGTACGTTTCCTGGAAGCGCCGCCAGACGCCGAGCAATGTGTGCGAAGGATGGATCAAGGCGTCGAAGATCAAATAGCCACCAGACGCAATGATCCCGGTGATGTTGGTGAGATCGGCCCACGCTCCTTCATCGGTGTGATCGCCGACGACGTTCACGACTTCAATCAGGAGGCCAGGCCGCTCCCCAAAATATCGGGGACGGTTACGCGACTGTCCCCCCGATATTAGTTCCAACTTGCCGCGGTACCCGACCCGTTGCATCTCGCCGCGGACGAAATCCGGACCCGGATTGTCGGCGCCGGCGTACGGAGTCATCCACAGGTCGAAGCCAGCGATCTCGCACGCGGGACCGGGATAGAAGCCGGCGGCGTCGAAACCGGCGATGTCGAACACCGGCACAAGTTCGTTGGCCTCGAAAATAGGCGGACGAGTGATCATGGTCGCGATGTGGCCAGATTGTGTTGTGCGAGGCTGGTCTCCGAGCCCATAGGGGTTCAATTCAACTTCGCGAACACGTAGCCCGAATCTTTCAATATCGGAATAATATCATCGAGCAGCGCCGCAGTCGTGCGGCCTCGCTCTCCACCGTCGTGAAGGATGATGACACCGCCGGGCACGGCTAACCATCGAATCAACGGAGCGAGCAGCCCGCTGTTGGAAATCCAATGGTCGAGGGGAAAGACGGTGCCGATGATGGCCGTGCGTCCCTTGGATGCGGCGTATGCGATCTGCTCTTTGGTGCCAAAATCGGAAGGAGGCCTGAAGTATCCATGTGTCGCTGGTCCAATGATTCGATCGCAAGATTCGAAGTCTGCCTTGAATTGCTGAAGCGACAGCGTGCTGCAGGCCTGGGTCGTCTTGAGGTGATTTCCCAATGAGTGACCGCGAGCGATGATTTCCCGCAATTGTGCCGGCGAAGCGACCCGATCTCCGATGACGAAAAATGTCGCGCTGACATGGTGCTTTTCCAGGATCCGCAGGATTTCGGGCGTATACGGGCTCGGCGCATCGTCGATCGTGAGGAAGATCTCTTTTCCCCTGCCCGGAATAGCGAACACGATGTCGGGACGGATGCCGTGCAGCAACGGCGCAAGCGTACGGGGCACCATCAGGAATGCCGCCAAGGCGATAAGGACGACGCACAGCGCGGCGAACCGTCGCTGGCGCCTGCGATCAGTCCGCGCGCTCATCCGAACGCGGCTCTTTCGAAACTGATGTGACGAACGTTCAATGGGAACGCCGGGCGCATCAGCCCCGCGCCAGGTCCTCGTCGTCCGGAATCAAGCGGGCGAGAATTTGGAACAACAGCAGGGCCGCGACGGCAAAGGCGAAGATCGCGTTCGATCCCGCGTACCCATATCCGCTCGTGCCCGTCGCCACGACTCCGTCGGCTTCGATCCACGATGAACTGGAAGCCCGATGACCGAGAAGGGGGAGCGTGTAGACTAACACGCCCCAGTGTGTGATCCATCTTCCGCCGCGAACTTTCCTTCCGCTTTCCAAACGCTTTATCGCGGTCCACACGCAGAGGAAACCTAGCAAGAGTGCAACGGCGGCGCTGATGAGGAACGCGAGGGCGATGGGAGAGTTGCTTTCATTCGTAATGCCGAATTGCCGCGAATACTGGACGGATTTCCACCAATTCAAGCTGGCGAGCATCCCACAATAGCCGGCGCTCCCGAGGTGCAGTTTGAGGATTGGACTCATGACGTGCGGGACGTGAGTGAACCGTTGCTCAAGCCAAAAGGGACCGCGCGGATGATGGCGAGCCCGAAGGTTTTGCCGGCCCAGAAAAGGCGGGGGAAGGCGCGAAAAATTCGACCGTTGGATGCTGCGGGATCTCGGATCGCGCGATGAGCGCCACCGTGTCCGATCTTTTCTTCCCGCGATACTTCATCACTGCCGTTCGGCTTGCCCAGCGCATCGCGGCCCGCAAACCTGCCGTCTGGATCGTCCCCGTAGCTCAACTGGATAGAGCAGTGGTTTCCTAAACCGCGCATCCCGGTTCAAGTCCGGGCGGGGGCACCAGTTCTCGCTTGGAAGAGCGAAGCGCTATCGCGTCCGTTCGCGGTCTAAAGCGGGTCTAGGAACGGCTTAGTCAGCCGGTCTATTTGACGCGCAGATTGGCAGTCGCACGCGGCGGAGGTTGTTGGGTCCACTGAGTTGGCTCGTGGTCTTCCCGTCGAATTAACGTGGCTTTGCCGGACTCGGTTTCGACTGAGAAATAGTACGCGAAGCCCCGCGACGGATTCTCGTCCGTGTGCCCGAAAACCCGAATTTGGAGTCGGCCGCACCCTTCCCAGCGCAGGGCCTCATAGTAACAGTGGCCCTCCAACTCCTCTTTCGGAATCCAGTTTTCCACGTGGTATATATCCAGGCGACGCGTCTTCGCCGTGGGGAGGTCGACGATTTGAATCTCAGAAAGGCTGCTGCCCGTCCAATCGGTGATCGCGAGCGCCTCGCCGCCCTCCGACCACAATATATCGCAACTCCGCGTCGCTTGCCAAATGGCTTCGTCGTTCGCGGTGCCGGTGCGGGTCAGATAGACCGTATGCTGAAACCCATCCGACTGCTTTGTGGTCACACACCGAACTTGCCAGCGTAGGTCGGGAGAAAAACTGATCCGAGATGTCGGGAGATTCACGCCTGCACCAAAGGAGGCCGCGACGGACGCTGACAGAAGTAGAACCCCCAACCCTATAGCCTTGGACCGGCGCGGCATGCGGGCAACTCCTACGACGAAGACGGGGCTTGGCGAGCTTGGTTTCCCCGAGTCCAGCTTGCTGGACTGGAGTATTGACCATGGCCACGGCGCCCACGGGCAGCGAAGCGAGCCGTCCGGTGCGAGCGTGAGAAACGGATCGAAGATGCGATCGATTTTCTCCTGCTGAATTCCTTTGCCTGTGTCGGTCGCGGTGAGGACGACCAGCGGCCAGGCTTCGCCCTGTGGTTCATCGGAGTGCGCCTCTTGGAGGTAAACGCGCCTGTTTCACGCGGCCGAACGCACGTCTCGCGCAAATCAGGCCGAACGCCTCAGCGATCAACCCGATCAGGGTACCACCAATACACCCACAACGAGGATTGGTGCGTTGGCTGGGTGAGGATGGCGCTGCCAGCAGGTTCGGTGCCTGATCGGATTCAGTGACTCGCCCTCACACCGAAGGCTTGCGCGACCACATTGGAAGCAAGCCGGGTGCCGGTGTAGTGCATCGCCCGTTCCTCGGTCCAGCGTACGAAGAGGTAGTCCTTTCCCGTGGTGGCGAGAAAACCATATTCCACCGTGCCAGGGCCCCTCCAGGGATCTTCAGTGCGGGCGCCGTCGATGGTGCGGGCGACCGATTGGAAAAGATAGAGCACGTTTCCCTGCTTCGGTTGACCGCTGGGCATCTTACCTTTGGTCCACCGCGCAAACGTCAACGGGGAGACGCCTGCCAGGGACGACTCCGGGGTCAGCAGCAGCCAGTCCTCCGATTTTGCGTCGAGGCCTTGGACGAGCAACGCCGTCGCGCCGGAAGGGTCGACCAGGGTGTACTCGTTTCTTACGAAGGTCTGCCCCGGCCGCCGGACCTCTACGAGAGCGTGGGCTTCTATTTGATAGGAGAGATGGTCGAGTTCCCCGCGTTGGCCCGGCGCCAACCCGGGCGACGAGGCCGTCACGGTCGGGGAGGGCGCGGAGTAAGTTGGCGAATCAGGAATAAAGTCCGCGAACCGGAGGGCGAGTATGAGGCACACGAAAACCGCCCAGAAAACCTGCGCGAGGCTCCAGTTCGACATCTGAAATGCTTCGACGGCGCGCCGCCACAGGTTCGGCGCCGGCAAGGAAAACGCATGACGAACCTGGAACTCCGCGAGGTTTCGGCCCCTGTAATACTCCACCTCGGGGCCTTTCCAGCTGATCACGATCATGTGATCGCCGAGCCGTCCGTTGATATAGCGCGACTCGGCGCCGGTGACATATCCCTCCGGCGCCTCGCCCTCGACGTAAAGCACTTTGGACGACTCGACGTATTCCACATGCAACGGTTCGCCGTTGAGCCTGAGCAGGCCTCCATCGCGCGCCAGTGGCAGGTCTTCCAAGGGCACCGCTTTGGTGGGCTCGAACAGCTGGAACAGCTTCCATTCGCCCGCCTCATAGACCAGCAGCCGGCTTCCGCCCCCGTTCTTCCTCAAATGGTATTCCTGCCAGCGGAAGCCGGCGGAGTTCGTCATCGCGATGCGACCAACGACTCGGTAGTTGTCGCCAGCGAGTCTGCCGACGGCGTCGACGCCGAGCTTGGTCGGATTTCGTCTGGTGAAAAAACTCATCACGGACGGAAAAAGTGCGGCACGAACCGACTGAGGTTGCCGGTAATACGACGCTGGTCCTCGCGAATCCCCACGCCGGCTGGCTCATGGTCGACGATCCACAGGCCAAACACCGGATGCTGGCCGTCGAAGTTCACCGGCTCGGCGATGGATTGATAGATGCAGCCTTCGCCACCGTAGAGGCCGCCATTTTCCTCGACGACCTGATGGTTTTCGATCCACCGCACGTTGGCACCCTCGCGACTCAGCTTCGGTTTTTGAACATATCTGCCCGCCAGCGGCGACGGGTCGTCGAACGCAGGGAGCAGGTTGGGGTGTTCCGGATAAAGCTCCCACAGGATCGGCAAGAGTCCTTTGTTGCTGAGGAGCATCTTCCAGGCGGGCTCGATGAAAACCGTGCGATCGCCCGGCAGGTGCTGGCCAAACGGTTCCTGCCACATCCACTCCCAAGGATAGAGTTTGAACGCGCGCGTGATTAGTCCGCCATCGTGATCGACGAATTCCCGACGCGTCGTGTGCCAGCCGATGTCCTCGATCTCGACCGCGTGGGTGATCACCCCGGCTTGCTGGGCGGTGTCACGCAGGTACAACACGGTTTGGAGATCCTCCAGTTGTTCCTGAAGGGCGCAGAAGTGGACCGGCGTCCCGCTCCAACGCCGCCACGCTTCGATCAGCCGTTCGTGGAGTGAGTTGAATTGGTCCTCATGCGGAAACACATCCTGCAGCCAGAACCATTGGGTGATGGCCGCTTCGACGAGCGCCGTCGGAGTGTCGGCATTGTACTCGAGCAGCTTCGGCGGAGTGACCCCGTCGAAGGCCACGTCGAAACGTCCATACAGGCTGAAGTCGTCGCGCTCCCACGACCTCAGAATCGCGGGAATCGCGGCCTGCGGGATCGAGAGCCGATGCCACCAATTTCGCTGGATGACCGCCTCCGCGGCGTCGATGCACAGGTAGTGAAGCGTGCGGGCGGACTGCTCGAGCACGTCCACTTCCGCAGCGGTGAGTTCGTAGCAGGCCGATTCGTCCCAGTAAGGTCCCGATTCGTGCGAATGATAAAGCAAACCGGTCGATTCGACCCGCGCCTGCCAATCCGGCCGTGGCGTGCGGACGTGGCGGTGCATCAGGACCAGGTGCCGAGGCGATAGCCGATGCCGCCGAATCCCTGGCGCGCAATCACCTCGCGTCCGGCCTGCGCGGCGGCGGCGGCTGCGGCCGTCGGCGCCGAGACATTGATCACGCTGGCGAACGGCGTCGTGTTCCAGTTTCCACCGGCATAGTACGCGCGTCGGGTGCCGTCGAATGCGTTGTACGGCAGCGGATAGAACGCGTGAAACGGCGCGTGATAGTAGCCCGCGCCCTTGATGAAATGATTGTTGGCGTAGTAGCTCTCGGGCGTGACGCGCGGCTCGTTGGAGTCGGACGGCGAGCAGGACGTCAGCAGGCCAGTCGCGACCCCGCCGAGCAACACCAGCGTGACCTGGCGACTCCGTTTCAACACGCCGTCACCCGAGCATCGCCGCGGCCACGATGAGGCATACGCCAATGATCACTGACCCGCCGATGATGGCGGCGGCGACATTTTTGCTCTCGAGGATTTCCTTGTTCAGGTTGCCTGGCGTGCACATGTCGAAGATGCGATAGCCAGCGATCGCAAGCAGGATGCCAATGGCCGAGAACAGGACCATGTAGCCGATGGCCTGGGACATGGTCTGGGCATGCCAACCCACGGGGACGGCAGCCGGATCAGCGGCGGAGAGGGCGAGCGGCGCAAGGCCCAGGCTCGCAAGCAACAGTTTCTTCATAGGGGGTGAAGCGTGTGCGACGGTGAAATTCACCGTCGGTACTGTCAATCGCGCCCTCGGCCCTTTCGGGGCGGGAGTGTGGGTCCCCCTGTCCATTAATGTCCCTCATCGATGCGGTCGGCGCCGAACCGCTAGCACGATGCAATGCGGTGAGTAAGTAACCCCAAGATTTTTATAATGGAGACCGTTTTTGGAATGCGTCTCAGGCGCTGTCTTGATCGAAGCGATGAGACAAATTCCCAATCGCGATTATTTTTCCGGAGAGCCTGCGGCGTTCCGACGCTAGTCCCTTTTTTCCGAGCCATCATGTACGGGGTGGGCGCTGAGATAATCGCGCGTGATTTCCGCGATCCGACGGGCGCCTTCGGCGTTGGGATGAATGCTGTCGCGGGCGAACCATTCGGGATGGCCGTCAAGCGGTGCGTGCAGGTCGATGGTCTCGGCTTTTGTCTCGGCGGCGACGCGGGCAGTCCGGGCATTCAACTCCTGCACCACAGGATGGCCATGGTAGGGGTGCCCGGGAAACAACGGTGATAGGGGATGCCAGAGGATGATGCGTGGCTTCGAGGGAAGGGCGCGAAACGCGGCGATGATTTCCCGGTAATCGCGTTCGAACATCGGACGCTGGGGATCCGCGAACCCCGACACGTCGTTGATGCCCAGATTGCAGATCACGATGTCCGGCTGGAAGCGCAGCGCCTCAGCGCAGACGTCCTGCTTGATGTACCCGCGCGGCCATCCGCTAAAGGTCTCACGCGTCACGGTGCAGCCCGACCGCCCGAAGTTTTTGACGGCATATCCCGGACCCAGGAGCAGCTGCAGTTGCGCGGGGTAGGTGTCATCGACCGACGCGAGTCCCAGTCCGAAGGTGATGCTGTCGCCGATGCATGCGATGCGCACCGGATGGGAGACGACTTCGCCGGCTCGTGCTCGGGGATTTCCGAGACTAGATAGCAGCACTGCCGCGATCAGACCGAAGAGGAACCGGAGGTGCATTCTAGATCGAGGAGTAAGTATCCATGAGATTCTGGACAGGCCTCATGGCTGAGCGTCATCGTGACGACATAAACCCAGCCGATTCAGATTTCTTCGCCGCGCGCCGAAAGAATTACAGAATGAGGTTTCCCGCCATCCTCTTTTTGTCCCTATTCGCAGCCTCACGAGCGATGGCGCTTTGGGGCAAGTACAGTCCGTTCGAACCGGGCCAGGAACCGCCGCTATTTCCGCTCACCGTCCTCACCCTGGTTCGAGCCGAACCCGTCAGTGACGGACAATGCAGGCACGAGTTCTTCGTTCCAAATTCCACCGCTGTCGCCTTGTCGATCGATTGGGCTGACGAGGGCCGCCGGGTAACCATCCCCGCTCGCTCCTCGATCGCAGCGTTCTCCGCTCCAATCATTGGAAGTCCAGTGTGTGACGCTGAGGCAGCCGTGGCCGAACTAAATGGAGATGCGCAGCCTGATTTCGTGGTGGTCACACACTCCGGCGGATGCGGCATCGCGAGCCAGATTACCTACCTCAATTTTCTGCTCTCTTCTCCGACGGGGTATGTGGCTCGGGCCTTGATCTCGTACGATGCGATGCTCAGCGATCTCGTCGATTTGAACCGCGACGGGCGCCCGGAATTTGTTCACTGCATGTTTGTCTCGGGAGGCAAAGGGACGGACGGGCGGAGTCACAATTATTGGGCCTACAATTTGCTCGGTTTCCTAGGCACCGAGATTGTATCGGCGAATCGGTCGAGCCCGGCGTTTCCGAAATGGATCGTCTACACCTACGCGGAAAATCATCGGGACTCTGCCCAGTTGACGGCAGAGCAACGCATCAGGCAGTGGCGACGAGTTTGGTCGCCAGCCGAAAAAGTCTTCCGTCCACGAGAAGTTTCCCGACGCCGAGACTTTTGCGCGCGAGCAAGGCCGGGCGTTAAGGTAACGGCAGTGCGACGAGGTCAGCGCGCCGAGACGCCGGATGCGCGGTTCGTCGCTGCGGCGGCGATGACGGCGGCGGTGGCTTCGTCGAGGCCGCCGCGGAGGCCGATGCGCTGATGGGCGACTTCTCCTTCGGCGTTGAGGACGGTGATGAGGTTCGAATGCGCGAACGAGCCATCCGCCTCCTGCTTGTACTTCACGCCCAACAGCGCGGCCAGCTCACGCACGCTGTCGTCGGCGCCGCGCAGAAGGATCCACTTTTCGTCCAGGCCGCGTTGCCGTCGATATTCGGCCAGCACGACGGAGGTGTCGCGGGCGATGTCGAACGACACGAGGACGAACACCGCCTTCGCGCGCACGTCGGCGGGCAGGCGGGCCTGGATCGCGAGCATGTCGGTCACCGTCAACGGACACGCGTAGCCGCACGAGGCAAAGAACATGGCCATGACCACCGGACGCCCGCGGAGCGAGCTGACGGAAAACGTCGTTGCCTGATCATCCTGAAAGGTCGCCTCGGCCTGGTATACGGACAATGGCGTGAAGGCACCCGCACGGGCTTCCGGGTGACAGCACGCCAGCGCTTCGGCGCCGTGCGCGGCGGGGACGAGGGCGAACAAGGCGACGGACCAAATGAGTGGAAGGTTTTTCATCGAGGGAGGGGATCGCGGGCGTTGCGCGCGCAGCGGAAGCCGAGCGAGCTGGTGGTGTTGTTGGCGCGCAGCGACGAACGCAGCGCCTGGCGCATGAACGCGGCATAGTCTGCCGTGTCCTTCGCGTTCGCCGCACCGGCGCCGCAGAAGAGATCGCGATCGAGGCCGCTGTCGCCGCGCGATTCGCCCGTGACGAGCGCCGTGTTGAAATCGTCGACCCATTCCCAGATCAGGCCGTGCAATCCGTGCACGCCATTGAAATCGGCGGACGTCCGATGCACGTCGCCCAGCACCGGCGGCACGGGTCGGGCCAGCCAGGCGTAAAGATCGCGGACGAACCGCTCGTCGTTGCGTCCATCCGCGCGCGAGTAACCCGCTGCGGCGGCGCGCTCCCATTCCGCGGTCGTGGGAAGGCGTTTCTCGTGCGCGCGGGCGAAGGCGCGGGCGGCGAACCACGAGACGTGCACGACGGGAGAATCCGGCGGCGCCGATGGTCCGAGCGCCAGGTCGCCGGCCCAGTGCTGGAGGTACGAAGCGTCGGCGAACAGGGGACTCACGCGTGACCGCCGCCACGCCGGATGCTCCGTGACGAAGGCGAGGAACTCCGCGTTCGTGACGGCATACACGTCGAGGTGAAACGATGGGACCTCCACCTTTGTCGCGTCCTTCGGCCCTGGTTGCAGCGGCACGTAGATCCCCGCCGGAATCAGGATCATGTCCGACCCTCGCGCGGACGCCGCTCCCGCCCCGAGAGCGATCGCGAGCGCGACGATCGCCAACCTCAGCCCGCGGGGAAAAGGCGTCGTCATGTGCGGCGGGAATTCGAGCGAAGCAAGTCGCTCGAGCATCAGGGCGATTGCTGGCGCACGGCCTTCACGTGGTCGGCCTTGAACGCATCGCCGTGGTTGCCCCACGCGTTGAAGATATAGGTGAGCACATCGCCCACCTGTGCGTCGGTGAGTGCGGCCTCCTGGGGCGGCATGGCGCTGTTGATCGTCTGGCCGTTGACGGTCACGGGCCCGGTGAGCCCCTTCAGCACGACGCGGATGGCGCGGTCGCGGTCGGCGAGGAGATAATCCGATTCGGCAAGCGGCGGAAAAATTCCGGGCAGGCCTTTGCCGTCGGGCTGGTGACACGCGAAGCACAGGCCCATGTAGACCTGCTTTCCCTTTTCGATCTGCACGTCCTTGGAAAGTCCGGCGATGACCGGATTGGCCTTGATTTCCGCGGCGATCTTCTGCTTCAGCTGGGCCTCGCGCTTCGCCGAGTCGGATCCTTCCGGAGCCTGCGCGCCGAGATACACGGCGTCGATTTCCTTGCCGGAGTAGATCACTCGATCCTCGGGCCCCGAAACCTTGAGCATCCCCAGCGCGCCCTTGTTGAAGGCGCGGGTGAGCGAGTGGTCGACGAGGATGAATGTGCCGGGAACGTTGACCTGGAACTCCACCACGACGGCGCCGCCCGCCGGCACGAGCGTTGTCTGGATGTTCGAGTTCGGCAGGCTGAGTCCGGCCTCGGGATAGACCTTGTCGAAGATCTCGCCGATCACGTGAAACGACGAAACGAGATTCGGGCCGCCCACGCCGAAGTAGATCCGCACGCGATCACCGACCTTGGCGGTGAGCGCGTGGTCGCCGACGAGCGAACCCACGGCGCCGTTGAACACGACGTAGGGCGGGCGCTCGTCGATCGCCTTCGCCATGTCGAACGACTGCATGCCTTCCTCGCCGTAACGGCCCGTGGTGTAGAATTCGCCCTGCATCACGTAGTATTCCTTGTCCACTGCCGGCAGGCCGTCCTTCGGCTCGACGAGGATCAGTCCATACATGCCGTTGCCGATGTGCATGGGCACCGGGGCCGTGGCGCAATGGTAGACGTAGAGCCCGGCGTTGAGGGCGCGAAAGGTGAATTGCGAGCTGTGTCCTGGCGCGGTGAACGTCGAGGTGGCGCCTCCCCCGGAGCCGGTGACCGCGTGGAGGTCGATGTTGTGCGGCAATTTCGACGACGGGTGATTGTTGAGATGAAATTCCACGACGTCGCCCTCGCGGACCCGGATGAACTTGCCCGGCACCGCGCCGCCAAAGGTCCAGAAGGTGTATTCCACGCCATCGGCCAGACGCTTCACCACTTCGCGGACTTCGAGATTCACCACGACGCGCGCGGAGTATTTCCGGTGAAATGGCGGCGGCACCTCCGGCGCGGAGGTGAGGATCGCCTGCTCGATCGGCATTTGCGCGACTTCAGGGGTTGGGAGGATCGGCCCTTTGGTTTCAGTCGGACTTTCGTCGGCCCGAATGGCGACGGCGGTCGCCGCGAACATGAGCGCAAGGGAAAATCGGGTGCGTGGTATTTTCATGGGTTTTCCGCGCGGGCATGGAACCCGGCAGCCCGAAGAATACCCGCCGCTGAATTTCTTGACTGCGCAGTTCTTGGGCGATGCGCGGCAATTCTTGCTGAGCGCATTTGCGCCCGCGACCCTGCGTTCGACCCAGCACTTCGGACCGGTGCCCGACCGCCGCGCTGAATCGAGGCGCGACTCAGGCTTGATCCAGCCGCCGCCGGACGGCCGCGAGCATTTCAGCCGGGGGACAGGGCTTGGGCAGGATATCAGTGACGCGGAGATTGGTGAGCTCCGCCTGACGCTCGTCGTGGTCCAGGCCGGTGGTCGCGATGATCGGGAGCTTGGGCTGAATCGCGCGCAAGGCGCGCACCAGGGCCATTCCCCCCATGACGGGCATCATCACATCCGTCAGGACCAGGCGCACGTCGGCATGCTCCAGGAACCGCGCCAGGGCGTCTTTGCCGTCGCGCGCGACGACGACCCGATAGTTGTGCGCCTCCAAGGTGAGCCGGGTAGCTGCCGCAATCGCAGGCTCGTCGTCGACAACGAGGATCAGCTCACCGTCGCCATCGAGGTCCGGCTCGTTCCGAACGGGAGTTTGGAGGGCCACGGCCGTGGCCTTGACGGGCAGGAACACCTTGAACGTCGATCCCTGGCCCACCTCGCTGTAAACGGTGACGAAGCCGCCGTGGTTCCGTACGATGCCAACGACGCTGGCCAGGCCGAGGCCGGTGCCTTTGCCAATTTCCTTGGTCGTGAAGAAGGGATCGAAAATGCGGTTTAGGATCTCGGGCGGAATCCCCGAACCGGTGTCCGTCACGCTGATCATGGCGTAGCGTCCGATGTGGGCTTCCGGGTGCAGGTTCGCCTGCGTTCCGTTGAATTCCATGTTCTGCGCGGCCAATGTCAGCTTTCCGCCCGACGGCATGGCATCGCGCGCATTGACGCAGAGGTTCATCAGCACCTGGTGCAGCTGCGTCGGGTCGCCTTCCACCGGCCAGAGTTCCGGAGGGATGTTTGCCTGGATCGCGATCTCGCGGGGGAAGGTTTCCCGCATGATGCCGGACATCTCCTTGATGAGGTGACGGAGTTCGATGATGGACCGTTGGCCGACGGCGCCGCGGCTGTACATCAGGAGTTGCCGGATGATGCCGGCACCACGTGACGCGCTCGTCTCGAGCATCGTGAGCATTTCCCGGTCTTTTTCCGTCGCGAGCTTCCCCTTCAGCAGCTCCGAAATCATGAGCACCGGGGCCAGGATGTTGTTCAGGTCGTGGGCCATCCCGCCCGCGAGCGTTCCAATGGCCTCCATGCGCTGCGCGCGAAGGAACTGTTCCTCCATCTTTTTCTGCTCGGTGATGTCGCTCGCAACGCCGACGATCCGATACACGTCCCCGGCTTGGTTTTTCACGGGAAACGCGCGGGCCTGAATCCAGCGGTGACTTCCATCCGGCCGCGTGATCCGAAATTCCTCCCGGTATTCGCCGGTGACCTGTTTGGTGGCGGCCGCGATCGTCACGCGGTCCCGGTCGTCCGGATGGATGGAATCCGACCACAACTTCGCGTTCGCATATAACTCCTGACACGGACGCCCCCAGATCTTTTCGAATGCCGCGTTGATGTAGAGGATGTCGCGGGTCGACGCGTCGCTCATCCAGAACACCTGGTCGATCGTTTCCGCCAGCTGACGAAAGCGTTCCTCGCTCGCGCGTAGCGAAGCTTCGGATTCGCGCCGGTCGGTGAAGTCGACGCAGGAGCCGATGTATCCGATGAAGTTCCCCGCGGGATCGCTGCGCGGCACGCCCGTGTCGAGCATCCACCGGTACACGCCGTCGCGCCGACGCAGCCGGTATTCGATGACGAATCCGTGTCGTGCATCGAAGGCGCTCGCATACGCGTCCCAGCATGCCTTGCGGTCGTCGGGATGCACCCCTTCGGCCCAGTTGTCCCCGAGTTCCTCCTCGAGAGCCCGCCCGGTGAATTCCAGCCACGCCTTGTTGAAATAGGTGCAGGCGCGGTCGGTGCCGGAGACCCAGATCAGCACTGGGGCGGAATCCGCCATCAGGCGAAAACGCTGCTCGCTCTCGTGCAGCGCTTCCTCGGCCTGCTTCCTTCGCGTGATCTCCGCGCGGATGGCCACGTACTGCCGGGGCCTGCCTTCGTCGTCGAAGAACGGCACGATCGTCGTGTCGACCCAGTAGTAGGTCCCGTCCTTCGCCCGGTTCTTGATTTCGCCGCGCCATGTCTTGCCGCTCGAAATCGTCTCCCAGAGCGTGCGCATGAACTCCTTCGGGTGGTGTCCCGAATTGATGATGCGATGATCCCGGCCGATGAGCTCTTCGCGGGTGTATTTCGAGATCTCGCAGAACCGATCGTTGACGGAGATGATTTTCCCCTGCGCGTCGGTCACGGCGACGATGGCATGCTCATCAAGCGCGGCCTTCAGGTCGCGGAGCTCGTTGATGGAGGTTCGAAGTTGATCTTCCACCGGGTGTGGTCTTCGGTCGAAGGAGGGCGGATGGAAAATCCATCCCGCTGTCCGTGGTGATGGATGCGAATTGCCCCTGCGGTAGTTCCATGAAAACCGAAAACGTGGCCGGCGCACGCCCGAAGACTACCGGAATCCCGGTACGTTCTGAAAATTCAGAAAACCGCAAATTGCACGTATCGAGTAAAGCCCTCTCGAGCTCGAAATCCTCGCCGACGCACAATCGCGCTGATCATCGGGGGTGAAGCGAGAGCCGGGGCAGCGGATATTTCTCCCATGAAGACGACCCCGCCCATTTCCCGCGTGATGCTGTACGTAAAGGATATTCCGCAGACTGCGAAATTCTATGCGCGGCATTTTGGTTTCGTGCCTCAACCGCAGGTCCACGCTGACCTGCTTGAGATGAAGGCGTCGCATGGGGCCTTCTCGCTCCTGCTCCATCAGGCGAGCCGGGGACACCGGGTTGGTCAGTCGTGCATCAAGCTTGTCTTCGACGTGGACGATATCGAGGCGTTCAAGCGTCGGGCGAGGAGGGAAGGACTCGTCTTTGGAAAGACGTTCAAGGGCGATGGCTTCGATTTTGCGAACGCCAGAGATCCGGCGCGAAATCCGATCCAGATCTCGCGACGTGCCTTTCTCTCCGCGAAGAAGCGCCGTCGCCGCTGAGCGCGCGAAGGCAAAGCGCGGTCGGGTTTCGAACTACGGCCGCGCGGCGTCGATGTCGCCCACCATGCTGCGCGGAAACGGATTCTCTTTGGTCTTCTTCGCGACCGGCAGCTTGTTGTACTTCGGGTCCTGATCAGAGGCGTCGCCGTCGAGTTTGATTTCGGCGACGCGTCCCCGGAAAAAGAAAACGTAAACGGTCTTTGATTTCAGTTCCGCCGGAATGAGGAACTGGCTCGCGACCGGGCGGCTGCCCGTGCCCTGGCTGCCGATCTCCTGCGTGGAGCGCGAGGGACCGCCGCGGCCGCCATTGGCCCCGACCAAGCCGGTCACGTAGCCGTTGCCGTTGCTCTCGCCGCCGGCGCCGCTCGGGGAGTTGACCTGCGACGCGATGTACGAGTTGGTGGCGTAGAATTCCTCGTAGACCCACATCGCCTTTACGCCGTCGGCGGACGTGACGATCTTCTTTGGTTTCCCCAGCGCGAGATAGACCATGTCCGCGGTGTTCCCGCGCTGGATCGCTCCGCCCATCACGTCGGCCTGCTGCGTGAGGGTAAGACGGCTGTACGCCTCGGATTTCTCCTGGATGCGCTTCTTCGTCTGCGCGACGGGCGTCAGCTGACAACCGGTGAGCAGAACAAAAGCCGAAACAACGATCGTGGACCGGGGCGGAAAAACCATGGGGTTGGCCAGCACTCTCCGCGGTCAATCCAGCGACGTCAATCTTTTCCTATGACACTCTAGGGGAGATGGTCGGTTGCGTTTGTCTGCTGCCGTGACGGTGGCGGGATTCGACGGAAGATCGGAAACGCGACGCTCAGGCGGCGGGATCCAGGACGACCTTGATGCAGCCGTCGGTTTTTTTGGCGAACATCGCGTAGGCCTCCGGGGCCCGGGAAAGTGGAATGCGATGCGTGACCACGAAGGACGGATCAATTTTGCGGTCCTCGATGCATTGAAGCAGCGGCTTCAGGTAGCGCTGCACGTGGGTTTGTCCCATCTTCACCGTCACGCCTTTTCCGAACAGGGCGCCGAACGGAACCTTGTCGATGAAGCCCGCATAGACGCCGGGGACTGACAGCGTGCCGCCTTTCCGCACGGAGCGGATCGCCTGACGCAGCGCGTAGGGGCGGTCCTGCTCCAGTTTCAAGGTCTGCTTCACGTGATCGTAGGCGGAGCCGTGGGCCTCCATCCCGACCGCATCGATGCATGCGTCCGGGCCGCGCCCGCCTGTCAGGATTTGCAGGTGCTCGTGCACGCTGTCCCCGGACTCGATGGTGACGGCGCCCGCCGAGGCGGCCATGGCGAGGCGTTCGGGAAGGCTGTCGATGGCGATCACCTTGGCGGCGCCGAGCAGGAATGCGCTGCGAATCGCGAACTGGCCGACCGGCCCGCCGCCCCACACCGCAACCACGCTCTTCCCTCGCTCAATGCCGCAATTCTCCGCCGCCATATAGCCCGTCGGAAAAATATCGGAGAGGAAGAGCACCTGTTCGTCGCGCAGGTCGCTTTCGATCTTCACCGGACCGATGTCGGCGAACGGGACCCGCGCGAATTGGGCCTGCCCGCCGGCATAGCCTCCGTACATGTGCGAGTATCCGTAGAGACCCGCGCCGGATTGGCCATTGAGGGCCTCCACCATCCATGCGTTCGGATTGGTGTTGTCGCAGCCGGAAAACTCCTGACGACGACAGTGATGGCAGCTTCCGCACGAAATCGTGAAGGGGACGACCACGCGGTCTCCGCGTTTGAGTTTCCGCACGGCGGGGCCGACCTCGACCACTTCGCCCATGAACTCGTGGCCGAGGATGTCGCCTTTCTCCATCGTGGGCACGTATCCGTCGTAAAGGTGCAGGTCCGACCCGCAGATCGCGGTGGCGGTGATCTTCACCACGCAATCCTGAGGATTGAGGATCTTGGGATCGTCGACCCGTTGCACCTCCATCTTCTTTTTCCCCATCCAGCATACCGCCTTCATGATTTCCTGCCCTTCTGTGGGTCGCCCACGGGTTGACCTTTCGTTGTCGGAATCTCCCCGGCCTCCATCAGCGCCTTGAATCGCCGCAGCGCTTCCTGGGCGCGCCGGCCGGGTTCGTCCTTCGACAGTTTGGCGATGATCCCGCCCAACTTTCCCGCCGGGGGGTTATATTCGATGGCGATGGTGACTTCCGTCGACTCTCCGTCCGGGGCGGGTTCGAACCGGATCGTTCCGGCGTTGGGGATTTCATCGGTGGGATGCGACTCCCAGGCGATGAGTTCGCCCTCGTGATCATTGATGACTTTGGCCGTCCACTTCACAGGCCGGGAATGAAACGGAAAGGTCGCGGTCCATTCCGATTCCGTTTCGGAGGTGACCTTGACGCTCACCGGATGCTCCACGAACTGCGGAATGTGGGTGAAGTCGCGCCAGTAGTCGTAGAGTTCGCGCGCGTCCTTCAGGATCGTGATGGATCGCACGACCTTGACGCCGTGGTTGCCGCGGACGGCGATTTCGGAACGAGGGAGGCCCGCACGTTTGGTGCGGCTTTTTTGGGTCGCGGAGGTGGGGGGAGGCATGGCGAAAATGTGAGCGTAACTTAGCGCAAATAAAAATTCCGACCATCGGGCCGAATGCGGGACGGCGATTCGAGGAATCAGCGGTGGTCCGATTCTCTGCCGGGATTCGCCGGCGCCGGCCCGGAAACTTCCGGCGCGTAGCCAATGGCGATGCCCCAGGGTCCCTTTCCCGCTTTCACCCGGCCGACCTCGCTCCACGAAGACAGATCGACGATCGAAACGTCGTCGGTCGCACCGTTGGCCGTGTAGGCAAACCTCCCCCGTCCATCAATCGCGATACCCCACGGCCGCCCTCCGACCGGCACCACCCGCACGAGGACGCCTGCGGCGACGTCGACCACCGCGACTGAATTGCCGCGTCCGGTGGTGACCAGGAGAAATTTTCCGTCCGGCGTCAGTGCAGATCCCATCGGGAGGACGACCTTCCCGGGCAGGGCAATCGCCTGCAGCACACGGTGCGCGTGGGCGTCAATCACCGCGACGCTGGCAGTTGTCTCCGACGGAATGTATGCGCGGCTGCCGTCGATGGAGAATGTCACCGAGCGCGGACGTCCTCCCACCGGGATGCGCGCCACCAGGGTTTCTCCTGCGGCATCGAACACATACACCGCCCCGTCGCCTTCGCAGGTGACGTAAATCTCACCGTTGCCCGGATTCACCCCCACGCCTTCCGGCTCTTCTCCGACCGCCATGCGACGCACGACCTCGCTGGAGGCGATGTCGACCACCGAGGCCTGGGCATCGTCTTCGTTCGAGACGATGAGCCGGCGCTCGTCGCCGCTGAGCGCAAATTGTTCCGGATCAGAGCCGACGCGCATCGTGGCGAAATGTTTCCTCCGGGCTGTTTCGACGACCGCAATTCCGTCCGCGGATTTGTCGGCCCTCGCCGACTGGCTCCGCTCGGGATCCGCGCCGGGGCCCATGCGCGGCGATCCGCTGACGGCGACGTAGAGCGTTCGTCCATCGCGGCACAGGTGGATGCCGCGCGGACGTTTGCCGACGGCGATGGTGTCGATGACGCCGCGGCTTTCAGAATCGATGATGGAAACGTCGCCCGAGCGTTCGTTGCTGACGTAGATCCGCACGTTGGACGACGACGGCGCGGCGCCGGCCGTCCCGAGCTGGGCCGCCGCGAGGCCGAGGAGAAACCCGGCCCCGGCGATGCCGAAGGGAAGCGATTTCACCGCGTGCCTGACCGAATTCGGGCGCGCCGGTTCCGGATCGCACGCCGTGGAACCGGCTCGGCGCGCCCGGGACAATACCGCATGGGTTTCCTGATTTGCAGGCATACGCGTATTGCCGTGTGCGTGTGGACTGGACGGCTCGCGGCACTGTTCGGTTTTCTTGCCGGCTGCGCGGTATCGGCCTCCGGCGAGATCGACGGCTCGTGGCCAATGCCGGCGAAGAACTACGCGAACACACGGTACAGCGAGCTCGACCAGATCACCGCCGGGAATGTGAAAACTCTGCGGGTCGCCTGGACGTTCTCAACCGGCGTCAACCGCGGCCAGGAGGCGGCGCCGATCGTGGTGGGAACAACGATGTACGTCGTGACTCCGTTTCCGAATATCGTTTACGCCCTCGATCTGGCCCATGCCGGCGCCGTGAAATGGAAATTCGAGCCGAAGCCCGAACCCGCGGCCCAAGGGGTGGCATGTTGCGACTACGTGAATCGCGGCGTCGCGTACGCGGACGGACGGATCTTTTTCAACACGCTCGACTGCCAGACGATCGCCCTCGATGCGGAGACGGGGAAGCAGGTCTGGCGAGCCAAGCTCGGGGACATCAACACAGGCGAGACGATCACGATGGCGCCCCTGGTCGTTCGCGGAAAAGTCCTCGTCGGAAATAGCGGCGGAGAATTTGGCGTTCGCGGCTGGCTCACGGCCCTCGATGCGGAGACGGGGAAGCAGGTCTGGCGGGCCTATAGCACTGGCCCCGACCGCGACGTGCTGATCGGTCCGGACTTCAAGCCGTTCTACCCCCAGGACCGCGGCAAGGACCTGGGTGTGAGCACCTGGACTCCTGACCAGTGGAAGATCGGCGGCGGTACAGTCTGGGGATGGATCTCGTACGACGCTGAATCGAATACGATTTTCCATGGCACGGGTAATCCTGGCCCGTGGAATCCTGAACAGCGTCCGGGAGATAACAAATGGACCTGTGGGGTGTTTGCCCGCGACCCGGATACGGGAGCGGCAAAGTGGTTTTATCAGTGGAGCCCGCACGACCTCTATGATCACGACGGCGTGAACGAGTGTATTGTCGTCGACCTGCCGATTGGCGGGGCGACGCGAAAGGTCATCGTCCATCCCGGTCGGAATGGATACGTCTACGTGCTCGATCGCACGACGGGCGAGGTGATCTCGGCCGACGGATTCGTGCGCATCAATTCGAGCAAGGGCGTCGACCTGAAAACCGGCAGATTGATTTCGAATGAGGAGAAGGCGCCCAAGGTGGGGAAGGTGATCCGGGACATCGCGCCGGCTTCGCCCGGATCCAAGGACTGGGAGCCGTCGGCCTACTCGCCGAAGACCGGCTGGATGTATATCCCGCACCTGAACCTCTCGATGGATTTCGAAGGCGTGGAAGCGAACTATATCGCCGGCACGCCTTACCTCGGCGCGAACGTCAAAATGTACGGCGACGCATCAGGCAATCGCGGCGAGTTTTGCGCCTGGGATCCGGTGCAACGCCGCAAGACATGGACCATCCCGGAAAAATTTCCCGTTTTCAGCGGCACCATGGCGACCGCGGGCGATGTCGTCTTTTACGGCACGCTTGACGGATGGTTCCGCGCGGTGGACGCGCGCAATGGTCACGAGCTGTGGTCATTCAAGACCGGCTCGGGCATCATCGGGCAGCCGGTGACGTTCCTTGGGCCCGATGGAAAACAGTACGTGGCGGTGCTGTCCGGCATTGGCGGCTGGATCGGCGCGATCGTGGCCGGCGATCTGGATCCCCGGGATCCGACGGCGGGAGGAGGACTCGCCAACGCGGTGACCGACTTGAAAGGGAAGGTCGATGTGGGAGGGACGCTTTATGTCTTCTCGCTGCCGTGAACTTTTCCTGTGCGTGGCGTTGTGCGTGGCGGCCCGCGGCGACGGGCGCGCCGCGTCGCCGGAAATCTGCGGTCCCGGCTCCGAAGCGAATCGGGACGCGACTGTCCTCCGGGTGGCGGCGGATCCGAACAACCTGCCTTTTTCGAATGACCGTCTCGAGGGATTCGAGAACAAGGTCATGGCGCTCATCGCCCGCGACCTCGGCGTAACCGTGGAATACACCTGGCGCGCACAGCGCCGCGGGTTCTTCCGGCATACGGTGAAGGAAGGGAATTGCGACGTCGTTCCGGGAGTTCCGCGCGGCTTCGATCGTGTGTTGACCACGCAGCCCTACTACCGGTCCACGTACGTGTTCGTCAGCCGGCGGGATCGCAACCTCGGCTTGGCGTCGCTCGACGACCCGCGTTTGCGGTCCCTGAAGATCGGCGTGCAGATGGTCGGCGATGATTTCATGAATACCCCTCCCGCCCACGCGCTCACGCGTCGCGGGCTGGTCGAGAACGTCCGCGGTTACACCCTCTATGGCGATTATCGCGAGGAGAACCCGCCGTCGCGCATCGTGGAGGCGGTGGTCCGCGGAGAAATCGACGTCGCGCTGGTATGGGGACCGCTCGCGGGTTTCTTCGCGAAGCGCCACGGCGATGATCTCGTGCTCGTGCCGTTGCCGGAGGAACACGGTCCCGGGGCGCTGCCGTTTGGATTCGATATCTGTGTCGGCGTGGCGAAGACGAACCCGGAGCTGAGGGCGCGCATCAATGCGATCTTGACCCGCCGGAGGGCCGAGATCGCGGCGATCCTGGACGCTTACGGCGTCCCCCAAATGGGATCTCCCCAAAAACTGGCGAGGGCGCGATGAGAGCGATCGGGCATAGGAGCGGAAAGGTGGCGGGGTGCTGCGCACTGCTCGCGCTGGCCTGTGGCATGGGTGCGACCGCGTGCAAGCGGGAGACCCGCGATTTTCACGGCGAGCACAAGCCGGCGTCCATTCCCGCCGGCCCACAACTATCGCCCTTGCAGCCCGGGAAGCCGAAGGTGCCGCCGGAATTCAAGAATGGCTATGAGGAGAACGCGTACGCCCTCTCGGAGGGAAAGAACCTTTTTTCGGCGTTCAACTGCGTCGGTTGCCACGCGCACGGCGGCGGGTCGATCGGACCGGCGCTGATGGATGGAAAGTGGCGGTACGGATATGAACCGCAGCAGGTCTACGCGACGATCATGGCGGGACGCCCGAATGGAATGCCGGCATTTCAGGGGAAACTCACGGACCAGCAGGCGTGGCAGCTGGCGGCGTATGTCCGCAGCCTCAGCGGACTCGTCCGGATGGACGCGGCGCCGAACCGTGACGACCACATGACCGCGAATCCGCCCGAGACGTCGATGCCGCGGCAGGAGCCGCAGGCCGAGGCGCTGCCACCCCCGCATCCCTGATGTCATGCGCGCCATTTTTCCCACGCTCCTTGGTGGGGTGCTCCTGCTGTGTGCCGGTTGCCGCGACGACCGGAACATGCTGGACCCCGTCACGCCCCAGGCGGCGGAGGTCACGCGCTTGTGGTGGATATTCGCCGGAACGACGGCGGTAGTTTATGTGGTGGTGATGGGCGTGGTGCTCGCCGCGATCGTCCGCGCGCGTTCGCGTTTGGTTGAGGCCCCCGACCGGACGCGCGACGTCACCAGCGGGCTGTATGTGAAAGGTGCCGTCACGGCGACGGTGCTGGTGTTGGTCGCGCTGTTGATGGCGGACCTGTTTGTGGTTCGGGGTCTCGCTGTGCCGAGCGATCCCAACACGGTGAACATCAAGATCACCGGGCACCAGTGGTGGTGGCAAGCCGAGTACCAGGATCCCGACGCCAGCAAGGTCGTGACCACTGCGAATGAGATCCACCTTCCACTGGGAAAGCCGGTCAGGTTTCTCCTGCAGAGTGCCGACGTGATCCACAGCTTCTGGCTCCCAAACCTGCAGGGAAAAAAAGACGCGATCCCCGGACATCCGGGGAGCTTTTGGGTGCGGCCTGAAAGGACGGGAACGTATCGCGGCCAATGTGCCGAGTTTTGTGGGAATCAGCATGCGCACATGGGTCTGGTCGCGATGGTCGAATCGCCGGCGGATTTCGCGAAATGGCGGGACGCGCAACTCCAGGAGGCGCGCGAGCCTTCGACCGAGCTCGAACGCCGGGGGCGCGAGATTTTTCTCACGCGAACCTGCGTGATGTGTCACACCATCGCCGGCACGACCGCGGCGAGTCACGTGGGCCCTCCGCTCACCCACTTTGCCAGCCGGCAGACGTTCGCGGCGGGGAGTTTTCCGCTGACGGCCGAAAATCTCGCGGCCTGGATCCGCGATCCCCAGGCGATGAAACCCGGGGTGCGGATGCCCGCCACGCCGCTCACGGGCGACGAGATCTCGTGTCTCGTCGCATATCTTGGCAGCCTGAAATGAACGCCGCGCAGGAATCCATTCCGCCGCCTGCCCCGACCCGGGCCCCGCTCGACGAATCGGCCGAAGCGCAGCGCCTCGCAGGCATCTGGCGGCGCGCGCCGGGCCTGCTCGGTTGGGTTGCGACGACCAACCACAAGGTCATTGGCCTGCGTTATATTCGGACTGCTTTCGGCTTCTTCCTCGCGGCGGGAATTTTGGCGACGTTGATGCGGCTTCAGCTTTCGTTCCCGGAAAACCATCTGATTGGACCGGACCGCTATGATCAGATTTTCACCGTTCATGGGGCGACGATGATGTTTCTCTTCGCGGTGCCGGTGATGGAGGGCTTCGCGCTTTATCTTGTGCCCCTGATGGTCGGCACGCGGAACGTCGCCTTTCCGCGGATGAACGCGTATGGGTATTTCGTATATCTGGGCGGAGGCTTGCTGCTGTATACGGGCCTGTTGCTCAACATTGGAGCCGACGCGGGTTGGTTTGCGTATCCACCGCTGTCCGGACCCCAGTTCGGGGTGGGCAAGCGGGTGGATTTCTGGGCGCAGATGATCACGTTCACGGAGGTTTCGGCGCTGATTGGCGGGGTCCAGGTGATCTGCACCGTCTTCAAGCTCCGCGCGGCCGGGATGTCGCTGAACCGAATCCCGATCTATGTTTGGGCGGCGTTGGTGACGGCCTTCATGGTCCTGTTCGCGATGCCGGCGGTGATGCTCGTGAGCACGATGCTCGCGATGGACCGGCTGAGTCATGTCACGACCCAGTTCTTCAATCCCGCCGAAGGCGGTGATGTCCTGCTGTACCAGCACCTCTTCTGGTTCTTCGGCCATCCCGAGGTGTACATCATCTTCATCCCGGCCACGGGATTTGTCTCCACGATCATCGGGACGTTCGCCCGCCGGCCGGTCTTCGGCCACACAGCGATCGTCCTTTCGCTGATCTCGATCGGTTTCATTGGCTTCGGGCTCTGGGTGCACCATATGTTCGCAACCCCGGTGCCGGAGCTCGGGAAGAGTTTCTTCACCGCGGCCAGCATCGTGATCGCGATTCCCTCGGGCATTCAAATTTTCTGCTGGCTTGCGACGCTGTGGCGCGGATGGCGGCCAGCCCTGCCGCTGCTCTGGGTGCTCGGATTTTTCGCCATCTTCATCCTCGGCGGGCTGACCGGCGTGATCCTCGCGTCGGTCCCGATCAACCGCCAGCTCCACGACACGTTCTTCGTCGTGGCGCATTTTCATTACGTGCTGATCGGCGGAGCGGTGTTTCCGCTCTTCGGCGCGGTCGCCTACTGGTTTCCAAAATTCACGGGGCGGATGATGAGCGACCGCCTCGGCAAGTGGCAGTTCTGGCTCTTTTTCATCGGATTCAATCTGACGTTCTTCCCCATGCACCAGCTGGGGATCGCCGGAATGCCGCGACGCGTTTACACCTATCTGGCTGCGACGGGTTGGGCTCCGCTCAACCAGTTGGCCTCAGCCGGCGCCGGGCTCATGGCCGTGAGCGTCGTGCTCTTTCTGATCAATGTCCTGCGCAGTCGTTCGCGCGGGCTGGTGGCGGGCGACAATCCGTGGGGAGCGGCGACCCTGGAGTGGGCGACGACTTCGCCCCCGAGGGATTATAATTTCGTCTATCCTCCGACTGTGCGGAGTCGCGAGCCGTTGTGGGATGAGGGGGAAGCGCCAGTGATTGCCGGCCTGAGCACCGACAAGAGACAGACGTTGAGCACGACCATCGTGGATGCGCGACCCGAGCACATCCACGAGCTCACGGAGGACTCGGTCTGGCCGTTCATCCTGGCCCTCGTGACGGGCGCGTGCCTGGCGTCGGTGATCTTCCATCCGGCCGCATTGCCGATCGGGATGGCGTGCATGTTTCCCGTCTTTTTCGCCTGGTTCTGGCGCACCGCCGAGCCGCGGGCATTGAAACTCGAATCGTTGCGTCAACTGCCTCCGGAGGAATCGCGGTGAACGAACGGCTGGTCATCGACGTGTCCGGTTTGCCGAAGAGCGAGTGCGATCATCGGGCGCTGATCTGGTGGGGCAACCTGCTCTTGCTCGCGATCGAGTCGACGATGTTCGCGCTGCTCGTGGCGTCCTATCTCTACATCCGCCCCAATTTCGAACAGTGGCCCCCGCCGCTGCCGAGCGGCCCGCTGGGCTTGCTGGATCCGGTGCCGGCGCTCCGCCTGCCCACGATCAACCTGTTCGTGATCATTTTGATTTCGGCTCCGATGTTCTACGCTGACCGGCTTGCTTTGCGCATGAACTGCGCCGCGGTGAAGGTCGGCCTGTTGCTGACGCTCGCGATCGCGGCGGCGGCGATCTGGCTCCGGTGGCATGAGTTCGCGGCGCTGCGTTTCCGGTGGAACGACAACGCCTACGCATCTGTCGTGTGGACAATCCTGGGGATGCACCTGCTGCATTTGATCGTGAGTGCCGCAGAAACCGTGATTCTCACGGTGTGGATTCTGCGCCACGGGCTTGACGCCAAGCACGCCCGCGACGTGCGCGTGAGCGCGGTTTATTGGTATTGGATTTCCGGCGTGTGGATCCTGCTCTATGCGCTCGTGTATCTCGGGCCGCGCTATTTTTGAGCCATGCACGCTGCAGGTGAAGTTCACGAGGTAACGCCCCGCGTCGACCGCGGATTGTGGCTCGGCTTTTACGGCCCGCCCATCCTTTGGCTGACACAGTTTCAGGCGCTTTATACGTGGTCGCGATGGGCCTGCGGCACGCGTCATCGCGAGGTGCTCCCGCTCCTCTGCGGTGCGGGCGTCGCGCTTGGCTTGACCCTGCTGCTGACGTCGGCTCGCCGTTATCGGCGTTACGCGGAGGTTGGTTCGGGTTCGTCCCGGAACCGTTTTCTCGCGCAGCTCGGGTTGATGGGTTCGGGGGTGTTCATGCTCCTGATCGCCGTCCAGGGGGTCGCAGTAATTCTCATCACTCCGTGCGCCCGGTAACCCGTCAATTCCGCTTCATTTTCGCGGCGCTCGCCTCCGTTGTTGCGGCGTCGCCGGCTTGGGCTCACGGCGACGTCGAGCACGTGCATCGGGGTTGGTGGACACTCTGGCCTTGGGAGCCGGGGATGCTTGCGGCGCTGCTGTTCACCGGCGGCATGTATTGGCGCGGAGTGCAGCGGCTGCGAAGGGCGACGGGATCAGGTCCCAAACTTTCCTCGGCGGCCTGGTGTTTTGCCGCGGGCTGGCTGGCGCTGGCGATCGCACTCGTCTCGCCGCTGCACCCGTGGGGTCAGGTTCTGTTCTCGGTCCACATGACTCAGCACGAAGTGCTCATGCTGCTTGCCGCGCCTCTCCTGATCCTCGGTCGCCCGGGGTTGGTGATGCTGTGGGCGCTCCCGCGCGATTCCGCGCGGGAGGTTGCCCGGTGGACCCGCTGGCCGGTGGTGCGGAAGGCGATCGCGGTGCTGACGCTGCCGTTCGCCGCCTGGACGCTGCATGCCATGGCGCTCTGGGCGTGGCACATTCCATCGTGGTTCGAGGCGACCCTCCGCAACGGGTGGATTCACGACCTTCAGCATGCGTCGTTTTTCTTCACGGCGCTGATCTTCTGGCACGCGCTCTTTCATGGTCCGCGCCGGAAACGGGGATACGGAGCCGGGGTGCTTTACCTCTTTACGACCGCGGTGCACTCGGGAGCGCTGGGCGCGCTGATAACCTTCGGGCGGCGCGTGTGGTATCCGCACTACGTGCTGTCTGCGCCGACGGTTGGCGTCAGCCCCCTCAACGACCAGCAACTCGGCGGACTCATCATGTGGATTCCGGCGAGCTTCGTCTATGTCGTGGCCGCGTTGATCATGTTCAAGAGCTGGCTCGTTGAGTCGGATTTGCGAGTGCCCACGGAAATGGCTCCGCAATCGCGGGCGTGACCGCAGGGATCGCGACGATGAACGATGAATGGTCGGGTCAGCCCGCCCGAAACATTTTGATGATCTCGCGGTTGAAGGCGGGGATGTCGGCGGGGCTGCGGCTCGTGGTGAGATTTCGGTCGGTGACGACTTTCTGGTTCACCCATTTCGCGCCCGCGTTCCGGAGATCGGTCTGCACCGAGGGATAGGATGTCATCTTCCGGCCGCGCACGACGTCGGCCTCGATCAGCATCTGCGGTCCGTGGCAGATCGCTGCGACGGGCTTTCGCGCCTTCCAGAAAGCCTTCACGAAGGCCACGGCCTTGGGTTCCTGGCGCAGGGCGTCGGGGTTCATCAAGCCGCCGGGGAGCAGCAGGGCGTCGAAATCGGCGGCGCGCGCTTTGGCGAGGGGCAGGTCGACCTTGCGGGCCAGGCCCGGTTTGTCGTGGCGCATGCCTTTGATGGCGCCGTTTTTCGGGGCGACGATTTTGGTGTCAAAACCGGCGCGATCCAGTGCCGCCCGGGGCGCGTCCAGTTCCGCTTGTTCAAATCCGTCGGTGGCGAGAATGGCGACGCGGATCTGGCGGGAATTTTTTGGCTTCATGTCCGCATGGACCAGCCCGAATGGTCACAGTTCGTGCGCGTACGACGGGATTTTGTTCACCGCCAAGCAGCGAAGCGGCGAAGACGACACGGATTTCCCGACGACGAAGGGACATGGACTGGTTCACTTCCAACTAAGCGGGTTGCTTCTCGGCGCGGCGGCTGACAAAGCGGGCGCGTGCACGACATCAGTCTCATCACCACGATCGCGTTCGGGCTGACGGCCGCGTTGGTTCTCGGGCTGCTCGCTAAGCGCGTCGGGCTGTCGCCGATCGTGGGTTATCTCGTCGCGGGCATGGTGGTCGGGCCGTTCACCCCGGGATTCGTGGGCGACGTGAATCTCGCCAAGCAGCTCGCGGAGATCGGCGTGATCCTGCTGATGTTCGGCGTCGGCCTGCACTTTCACGTCGACGACCTGATGGCCGTCCGCTCGATCGCAATCCGCGGGGCGGTGGGGCAGAGCGCGGCGACGACGCTCCTGGGCTGTGCGCTGGCGGTCGCCGCGGGCTGGACATTTTCGTCCGGCTTGGTGCTGGGTGTCGCGGTTTCGGTGGCGAGCACGGTGGTCCTGCTCCGGGTGCTGATGGACCACAATATGGTCGAGACCACCGAGGGGCGCGTGGCGGTCGGATGGCTCGTGGTCGAGGATATCTTCACGGTGATCGTGCTGGTCGTGCTCCCTGCGCTCGCCGTGCCTGACGGCGGGGCCGGTGGAGGCTGGAGCGTGCTCCAGTCGGCCGGCATCGCTGTGGGAAAGATGGCGGTGCTGGGCGCGATCGTGGTGGTGGCCGGGGCGAAATTTGTCCCGTGGCTGCTCCTCCGCGTGGCGCGCTTGCGTTCGCGGGAGCTGTTCACCCTCGCGGTGCTCGTGATTGCCCTGGCGGTGGCGACGCTCGGGTACACGGTGTTCGGCGCGTCGATGGCGCTCGGGGCTTTTCTTGCCGGAATGGTGGTGGGCCAATCCAAGGTCAGCCACCAAGCTGCGGCGGACGCGCTCCCGATGCGGGATGCGTTTGCCGTGCTATTTTTCGTGTCGGTGGGCATGCTCTTCGACTGGCGCACGGTCCTCCAGGCCCCGTGGCTGATCGCGGGGCTCACGGCGCTCGTGCTCGTCGTAAAGCCGCTGGCGGCGCTGGCGATTGTCCTCGTCAGTGGACATTCGCTGCGGACCGCACTGACGGTGGCTGCGGGTTTGGCGCAGGTCGGCGAGTTCTCATTCATCGTCGCGGACACCGCGGACAAGTTCGGTCTAATGCCGCCGGCTGGCCACCACGCGATCGTCGCGGCCGCAATCCTTTCAATCAGCCTGAATCCGTGGATGTTTCGGTGGACGCTCGGGCTGGAAGCGTGGGTGAAGCGTCATCCCGCACTGAATCGCGTCACCAACCGGGCGGTGCTGGCGCGGGCGAAAGCGGCCAACCGCCACGAGGCGCGTCAGGAGGCTGCGCCCGCGGTGATCGTCGTGGGTTTTGGTCCGGTCGGCCGTGCCGTGGTCCGGCGTGTCGAAGAGCTGAAGCTTGGGGCGACGGTGATCGACATGAACATTGACGCGGTGCTGGCGCTCCAGGCGCAGAAGAAGCATGCGCTCTTTGGCGATGCGGCGCATGGTGATATTCTCGTGCAGGCAGGGGTCACACGGGCGAGTTACCTTGTCGTGACGCTGCCGGACGCCGCGGCGGGCCTGGCGATCGTGACGAAGGCCCGCGAGCTGAATCCGTCGATCAAGATCCTGGTGCGTTCGCGATACGTGGGCGGTGGCGAGATGCTGCAGGAGGCTGGGGCGGAGGTGGTGTGCTACGACGAAGCCGAGGTCGCGACCGCTCTGACCGTCGTGCTCAAAGCGCATATCAAGGGCGACCGTTCGGCTACGGTGATTCGTTGACCGCGCCGCACGGAGAAAACCTCCGCTCAGTAAACTGAGAAAAAGAGAAATTGGGTCTCCATCCTCGGTCCCGTGTTGCGCGACGGGCTCGAAGCTGAAACCCAATTCTCGGTTTTCTCCATCCGCGGTTTGATGCGAATTGGCCTTGGCGGTTGGCTAATCGCGGAGCCGCACGGTGAATGTTTCCGTCACCAGGCCATTCTCGGCGAGGAATCGCGTGAGCGATTCGTAGGTCGCGGTCTGCAGGCCCGAGGGATCCATGTCGGCGCGGCTCACGCCTTTCACGAAATTGCTGCCGATGGATTTGACGAGTCCGAGCCGGACCGGCGTCGGATGGAAGTACTCTCGGATGTCGCGGTAGATGCGCGCGCTGTCGTCAGTCTGATAAATGGCGGCGACGCAGATCTTGAGGCTGTGCGTGACGCAGTTGTCGAAGCGCGGCACCCACGGATTGGCGACCACATTGTACTCTGGAATGTGCAGCGTCCGGTAGGCGGGTGAGCGGATGACGGCGAGGAGGCGGCGCTGCAGCGTTTCGTTCGGGACGCACACGGCGATGTCCTCTTCGGCGGTGCCGGCGACAAAGTTGTAGGTCAGGTCCTGTTTCAGGAAGCTGCGGTCGTCGCGTCCGTCGGCGCCCTGATAGAGATTATAAATGGTGTAGGTGTAGGTTACACTGCCATCGGCGGTGGTGACCGGTTCAAACACCGCGAAGGCCACGTGGGTGTAGCTGATGCCGCGCGGCATTTCGGCGCGGGGGCGGCCGGAGCGGGCGATGATGGCGACGTTAGCATGGTGGTGGTCCAGCTCGTCGTTCACCTTGAGGGCGAATTGGCGGATGGCTTCCTCGCCGAACTTTTCGGTCCCCACGCGGCTGTCGGCGCTGCCTCCCGCCCGGGCTTGGGGCAGGAGGCAGATCGTCAGGGCGAAGAGAGCCAGCGAGCGCCGCAGAATGTTTGGGAAGGGCTTCATGGGGTTCGGGCCTCCGTGGTGGTTACATCTTGCGCTTCATCGCGTCGCCCGGGGCCGGATCCTTGGGCGCGGCCGCCTTCGCGGGCGGCGTGCCAAAGGTGCGATCCAGGGCGGGACGCGACGCGGTTTCTCCCGAGGCGAAGTCCCACGCCTCCTTGCCGCCATCCTGCAGCGCTTTTCCGGCGCCGCGTCCGGCCTCGCCTGACGCCTTGAGGACTTCGCCGCTGCCGTGGACCACGGCACCGGTGAGCCAGAGCGGGACGGCGACGACGCCAGTGGCTACCTGGCCGACGCTTTGACCTGATTCGACAACGCCGGAAATGACTTCGCCGGAAGCGCCCACCATGTGGCCGGCAGCCTGGCTGGCGTGGTTGGCGGGGGTGGACTGGGCGTGGGAACTGGCCGCGCCGACAGACAGCGCGAGGAGGGTGATGCTGAGGGTGATGTTTTTCATGGCGACGACAGCATAGCCGATCGCCGCGCGAGGGCGTTAATCGATAAACCCAATGCCGCGATTGACTCCGTCAATGGGTTCGCGGACGACGTTGGCTCATCGATCGACGGTTGGAATCCCCGGCATGAACCTGCACCATCTCGAGTTGTTTTACTATGTTGCGCGTCATGGCGGCATTAGTCGCGCCGCGCGCAACATGCCCTACGGCATCCAGCAGCCGGCAGTGAGCAGCCAGGTGCTGGAACTCGAGGAGGATCTCGGGACGAAGCTGTTTGAACGCCAGCCGTTCCGGCTCACGCCCGCGGGCCAGGAGCTGTACGAATTCGCGCGGCCGTTTTTCGAGCAAGCCGATGCGGTGGCGGGACGATTGCGCGGGCAGGGCGGACCGAAGCTGCGGGTGGCCGCCTCCGAACTCATCCTGCGCGACTATTTGCCTCGCGTGCTTGATGAGCTGCGGGTCCGGCATCCGAAGCTGCGCTTTGGGCTGCGCAGCGGCACGCAGTCGCAGATCGAGGCGTGGCTGCAGGAAGGATCGACGGACATGGGAATCACGGCGATCGACACGGTTCCCGCCCCCGGACTCGGCTGTTTGTGCATCGCGCAGCTGCCGCTGGTGTTGCTTGCGCCGAAGCGCCTGCGGCTGAAATCCGCGGAGCAGCTGTGGAAGCTTTCGCCGATCGAACATCCGCTGATCTGCGTTCCGCCCGAGGAAACCGTCGCGCGACGGTTTCACGAAGGGCTGAAGCGATTGAAGGTCGACTGGCCGACGGCAATCGAGGCAAGTTCGCTCGAGGTCGTGGTTCGGTACGTGATGAACGGCTATGGCATCGGCGTCACGGTGGCGCTTCCCGAGTTCACGAAGGCCCGAGAGATCGCGGTGCTTCCGCTCCCGGATTTTGCCGCGGTCGAAATCGCCGCGCTGTGGAAACCGCCTCTCGGCCCGTATCAGCTCGAGTTGCAACGCGAAGTGGCGAACCAGGCGCGAAATCTTGCCTTCGGCGCCGCAAAGCCGAAATCGTCGAGCGCCCGGCTCTTTCCAGCACATTGGGATCCTAAGCTTAGAATTCCACGTGGACAAGTTGTCGCG